>Ga0326727_10000855_pt1 | contig 120079 bp, 95 predicted proteins | sample MB2enrmetagenome_FD_207643 | JGI IMG/M metagenome (GOLD analysis project Ga0326727, IMG submission 207643) | Lab enriched peat soil microbial communities from McLean, Ithaca, NY, United States - MB29MY | ecosystem: Environmental > Terrestrial > Soil > Wetlands > Peat | place: USA: New York... | reverse complement strand
AATCAGCCAGCGAATCAAATTCCCGGCCAAATTCGCTCTCCACCCCGCCCATGCGCGCCAGACGCCCGTCCAGCAGGTCAAAAATGCACGCCGCCAGGATGAAGCCCAGCGCGATCCGGATTTGGGGATACCCGTCAGGCATCATTTTGGCCTCGACGATCTTGGTCAGGGCGACGAAGCCGCAGAAGAGGTTGCCCGCCGTCATCAAGTTGGGCAGGAAATAGATGCGGAGCGTCGGCGCCGGCTTCTCCTCTTCCGCCATGGGGGGGACCTTGTCCATGTTCATCGGGCCGCCATGATGGTTTCCCCGCCAACCACCTTGTCTCCCAGCTTGACCTTGATCTGGTAGCGCAACGGGAGATACAGCTCGCAACGCGAACCAAATTGAATCAGGCTGATGCGCTCGCCCCGCTCCAGGCGATCGCCCACCTGCACAAACGGCACGATGCGCCGCGCCAGCACGCCGGCGATGAGCCGCAGGCCGATCTTTTCCCCAATCACTTCGCTGGACTCAAAACCGATCAGCACGTTCTCGTTGAACCGGGCGCAGTCGGTCCGGAGCGCGCTGAGAAACTGGCCGGGCGCATGCGCCACCGAACCGATCCTGCCGCTCACGGGGGCGTTTTGCACATGCACATCCAGGACCGACAGAAAAATGGAGATGCGATGGCAGGGGCCGCCCAGCAACGGAAGATCGTCCAGGCGATCCAGGCAATCCACCTTGCCGTGGCCGGGAGACACGATGATGCCCGGCGTGCCGGGAGTCCGCGCCGTCGGATCGCGGAAAAAGCGGAGCGTGAACAGAACACACAGCACCCAGACGGCAATCACTGCGGCCATACCCCGCCCAAAGCCGGCCAGCGCCGCGGCGCCCGCCAGCGCGACCACCACGGGCAGTGACAAGAAAACAAGCTTGAGCGCCGCGCGCCGGGCTTGCCCTGCATGTTTCATAAAACCAGCGTAACCGTCACAACCTGCAAAACTCAACCAAACTTTACGGCACGATCACCCGCAACCCCTGGGGCCTGATGGATAGCGTGACGGGCAGTTCGCAGGCGTTTTCCCCGTCCACTTCCAACAGGACACGGCTGGCGCTGGTCAGGGTCACGCTCGGCAGGCTCAAACGCACCGCCGGGCAAAGCCCGTCGAACAGTCCAGTCAACAATACCGGGGCGGCGGCCAACAGCCGCGGCAGGGTCACCTTGGGCAGCACGCACACCTCCAGCAAGCCGTCCTGCAAATCGGCGGCGGGGAACACGGGGAAACTGCCGCCGTAGAAGCGCCCGTTGCCGATCAGGACCGTCTGGCCCGAAACCGCCCCCTGCCCATGCGCCACAATCAGCGGCTGAGGCTCCCGGAGCGCTTTGCAACCCGCCACAACGTAGGCCAGCGGCCCCAGTTTCTTCTTCAACCCCCACTGCACCAGTTCAATGGCGCGGGAATCCAGCCCCGCTCCGGCCAGTTGAATGAAAAAGCGTTGCCGCGGATTGCCGGCGTCGCTGTACTCGACGCGCCCCAGGTCGATCACCCTGGTTTTGCCCGCCTGCAACACTCGGGCCGCCTCGGCCAGGCGGAGCGGCAACCCCAATTCGCGGGCAAAGACGTTGACCGTGCCCAAGGGCAAAACGCCAAAATGGGCGGCCTCCAGCGCGCCGGGCACGTCGGCGAGGCCGTTGACGACCTCGTTGGCGGTGCCGTCGCCGCCGGCGGCGATGATGGTCTGGACCCCGCTTTGCGCGGCCTCGGCCGCCAGTTCGCGCGCATGGCCCGCCTCGTTGGTGCGGCGCCAGGCGCAATTGGGGAAAAGCCCCCGCACGCGGGCGCACAGCACTTCCGCCTTCTCCCCTCGGGCGGAGGGATTGAAAATGACGCAGGCTTGCACCTTGGCCCTTGGACTAGGAGAGCGACATGGCCGCCGAGCCGATGGCCACGGTCAACGTGGCGGAGACCTGCTCCACTTCCGTCATTTGCTGGGGCGACAAGGAAAGCTCGAGGCCCTGCGTCGGGAACCAGGCCTTGCAGGGCAGGGCCAGCTCGGTTTGCAGCAGTTGCAGGATGAATTCCGACCGGGCGGCCCCGCCGGAGACGAGGATTTTGCCCACGGTCACTTCCCGCTGATGCTCGAAGAAATCAATCGAGGCGCGCAGCTCCCGCCCCAGGGGCGCGACCAACGGCTGCAGATGCACTTCCACCTCCTTCGGCATTCCCATCTTGATCCCTTCCGCTTCCGCGTAGCTCACGTTCATGGCTTCGGCCAGCCCGGTGGTCAATTTGTCGCCGCCGATTTCCACGGAGCGGCTCAGGCACAATTCGCCCTTGTCCAGGATGCTGATGCTGCTGGTGCGGAAGCCCAGATCGACCAGGGCGATGATCTCCTTGTTGAAGACCTCCGGCTGCGCCAGTTCCAGGGCGTTGATGGGGCCCAGGACGGCGAGGGTGACCTGGTTGGGGAGCAGGCCGGCCTCCTTGGCGGCGGACTCGATGTTGAGGAGGACCTCGCGGCGGGCGCCGCCCACCCATACTTTATATTTGACTATGCCGCCCTTGCCCGCTTCCGGCTGGGCCTTGCCGCGGGGCGGCACGATGCAGCAGTCAAACACATAATCGCGCAGGTCCTGCTGCAGGTAATTCTTGGCGTTGAACTTGAGCATCTGGCGCATCTCCGGCAGCGGCAGCAGGGGCAGCTCCGCGCTGCGCAGGATCGAGTCGTTGGCGCCGATGGCGATGGTGGCGTTCTTGGTGCGGGGCTGGAGGGCCTCCACCATGTTGCGCAGGTGCTCGGTCAACAAGCCCTGCGGCATGGCTTTGTCGTAGATGGGGGCGTCCTGCACGTTGAAGCGGGCCAGGCTCATCCCTTTGTCCGTGCGGTTGAGCAGCACGGCCTTGGTCGTGCGCGTGCCCAAATCGATGGCCAGCACCTGGTCGCTCCTGCCCGCCTTAAGCAACGAAAATGTCATGCCTTCATTCTGGCACTCTTGGCCCGGCAAATGCAAGGCGGCAACGAAACTTTTGCATCAGGGCTTTGTGGCCTTGAGGGGGTCCAACCGAAAGCCCCGCGACAGGCCCATGATGAGAGGCAGGTATGTGTCGAATTCCTCGCTGCTGGCCGACAAGACAAATTCCACCAAGCCGGTTGGTTGGGCCACATAGACGTGGCGGATCTTCTGCACCAGTCGCGGCGCTGGCGCGCGCTCCAGATCAAAAAAGACGCCGGCCTGGCTGCCGGTCGCAAATACCGAGTATCGCAGGATGTTGGCCCCGGCATGCGCCTGCAGCACCTTGTCCCGTAAAACGTCCTTGTCGGGCATCACCCCGGGGGAATTGGCCGTGAGTTGAATCGTCACGGCGCTCCTGCCTGACAGGGATGTAAAGATGAGCTTGCGGCTGGCTTCATCGACTTGGCGGTACCAGCCCTTGGGGGGGAGGATTTTGAATTGCTGATTGCTGCTGACCACCGTCAGGATTTCCATCTGCCCGCTCTCGTGGGACTTTATCGTGCCGGGGTAGGCGTGGAAGTCGCTTTGCGCCCGGGCCGCGGCCGTCAACAGGAAGGGCAAAAGCAGGAGCGACAACTTCATGGGCGCGCCGGCATGCTAAAAGCTGGTGGTATGAGGCGCCAGCAATGACCATTGGCCAGGCTGGACCTTGATGATTTTCGGCGTCATGGGAGGCTGCTGGGAAGGATTGCTGAAATTAGTATCGAAGGCCCAATATCGCTTCGGCGGCGTGTAATAGGCTCCGGGGGTCGGCGCATCCTCCACAAAGGGCCTGTTGGCGATCTGGCTGTAGAACATCTGCACCATGGAACCGTTGTAGTAGAAGGGCGCTTGGTTCCAGTTTTCCAGAAAACGCGGAAAATTTTCCACCCCGCCGCTGAAGCTGCTTCCGTTGGACGGAACAATGCCCGCGAAAAAGCCGGCGTTGACCGTATCTCCGGAGGCGGGGACATTCCGGACGCTGTAGCTGGCGTTCCCATTGGCCGGGTTCCACCCCGAGGATAAAACGGTGATGGCGTCGGCAAAAACGGCGCTGGGAAGGGTATAGTTGACACCAGACGAGCCCGCATCGGACGGGCCGCCGTTGGTCAACTGGACATTCCAATTGCCGATGATGTAAGCCGGGTCCGGCGAGGCGATGGACAGGCCCTGCGGCGGCAGGACGGCCCCGTTGGTCAGAACGACCCCGGGCTGGGTGCCGGAGCTGGTGCGCAAATCGGCCACATAAATCGATTGCACATCCGCCTGGCTGGAGTTCCTCGCGCTCGCCAGGGCTGTGCGCAGCGTATTGTTGGTGCGGCTCCAGGTGACGAGATTGGAAACGTTGATCATCACCGGATTGACGGTCAAGTCGTCCCGCTGATCATAGAATGATCCATTGGTGCTCAGCCAGCTCCCATACTGGCCATTGCTGATCACCGTCGCCTGGTTGTCGATGCAGGCGCCGGAAGTCACATAGATGTTGTTGTTGTTGGAGACGACGATAATCATGTCGGCCTTGTTATAGAGAAGATTTGTGCCGATGGCGGAACTGTAGCTTTGCCCGTTGGTGGGCAGCGCCAAAATGGCGTAAGCGTTTTGGCTGGTGTTGCTCACCGTGCCGGTGGTGTTGGTCCCGACCGGCAGGTTCAACGGGGTGCCATTGGTCACTTCAGGGGGCGAGCCATCGAAGTTAACGGAGGAGAAGCTCCGGCCCTCGGGGTCCTCCGGGCTTTGGTGGAGAAAGATATTGCTCACCCCGGTCACGGTGTTGCTGAAGATCAAGCCATTCCCCGGACACAGGTAAATGTTGCCGTTGCCATGGACGGGGCCGGCCACGGTCATAAGCGGCGCAGGACAGACTTCCATGTCATTCTGATAGAAAATGGCGAATTGAAACATGGGGATGACACCGAAATAAATCTGCTGGCCGACGGTGGCGATTACCTTGTATTCCGTGGTCGTGTTCTGGGCGTTGGCAATGATCTCATAGCTATCCCCGATCATGGTCAACCCCGCGTAGGTTCCGCTCATGACATTGGTCTGGCTGGTCGCAGTGTTGGTCACAATAACGTGGTTGGTGGTGTAGCCGCCGCTGAATTGATAGCTGCTCCAATAGGAGCCGTCGGATGAAGTGGGGATGGTCGAGGCGTAGGTGGACATGTTCGAGGCCAGGAGGGGAAATCCATAATTCTGATACTGCATGGACATCAGGGACAGGACTTTTGCCGTGGCGGCCTCGGCCGCGTAGCAGGTGGCGAAATACTCGTTGTTCCGGGCGGCGACCGCGGCGTTTTCATTCGCCCAGCTCATGACCCCGACCAAAAGCATGATGCCGACCAGGGACAGGGACATGACCACGATCAAAGCCCAGCCGCGCCGGCGCTTGCCGGTCCGGGAAGAGAGGGGAGTCAGTTTCATAAAGCTATTGTTGCAGCAGCAGCCGCGGGGTAACGGTGGTCGTCAGTTCATAGAAATCCACCACACTGCCGCTTTCAATGGTGATCTGCGGGTTCTGCAGTTTGGTGAATGACAAATAGACGCTGATGGGCGCGAGGCGGGTGTAGTTGTTGATCGGCGTGCCCCTGCCTGACATATCCACTTCCGTAAAGATTTGATGTGTAAAGTCGTTCGTGATCGGATTCGCCGACACCAGTTTGCAGTCGCCATTGGTGTTGGCCCCGTAAAAATTGGTGCGCACCAGGTTGTTGCTGCCGGAGTCATAATAATAGAGGGTCCATGGCCCGGCCGCCACATTGGTGTTGGTGGTGGAAAAAATCTCCAGGGCGCTGCCCGCTTGTTGGTTGGTGGCCCCCGCCGCGGTAAAAACGTTGCTCGTATAACTGCCCACCTGCAAGGAATTGGCCGAGCGAATATCCACCACCAGATCGCTCAGCGCCCGCGCCCCGTCGTCGCTGGCCCCCAGCCAGATCTGCTGCCGGTAGGACATGGCCAGCCCGAACAGGTTGCACATCATGACCGAGCCAATGATGATGATCAGCGTGACGGACACCACCATGACTTCGACCAGGGTGAAGGCGCGCCCGCCGCGCCGGGCGCGGAAGTTGGAGCAAGGCAGTTTCATTCGTTGGGGGCGCGCAGCACCGCGACCTCGTTGGTGAAAGTCCCGCCGTAATCGGGCAGGGTCCAGGCGCACTTCACGTCGATCATGGCGTAGGGCGGATTGGCCGAAGTCTGCGTCACGCTATAGGTAATGGTGCAGGTAACTCCATTGCTTTGAGAGGTGGGCAGGCAGAGATTGGTCGTGTAAGTCCCTGCCTGGCCCAACAAATTCGTCACGCCGATGGTGGGATACCACGGGGGCGCAATACATAGCTCCAGTTGCCGCACCGCCATGGTGTTGGCCGCCAGGCTGCAAGCCGAGTATTGGGCGCGCCGGCCCGCCATGTTGTAGCCTTGGAACATCCCGGCCAGCAGAATCGCGGCGATGGCGGCCGCAACGGCGACTTCGATCAAAGTGAAGGCCCGTAGGCCTGCGCTCCGCTGGCTAGCTGTGCTTGCTAATCTGTCAATCTTCATGGGCCGGGAACGTCAATGTGCCTGGACATCCAGAATGATTTGCTCACTTCCCGCAATCTTAGAGCAGTTCACGGGCCATGTCAATCCAGCCGGCGCCGCCGCCGCGGAGCCGGGAGAAATGGCATTTAAGAATCGCTCCATAATCCTCGTCTCCGCAGTTACACTTTGCGCAAGTGATTGAAGCAGAATCACATGCACGGAACCAGCGGCAGTTTCCGATGCCTCGGCGCCACAGATGTCCGGGCCGCTCCCCACCCCGCCGCATTTGTTCTGGCTCAATCTGAGGCAGTCGTTTTTCCTTTGCTTGAAAACCAGTCAATTCGAGCTTCGGCCTCCCGGCCTCTGGAGATTCAAAACCCGCGCGCGCCGGGCAATGATTACCGGCCATTCCGAGGTCCAATCCCCCATATCTGGAAATCTCGTTAATAAACTTGACGCTGCCGGGGACGCTCCCTAACCTTGCGGGCGATTAATAGGCATCGTTCATGTTTGCGCAATTCAAGAGCCTGTTTTCCAACGATATTGGAATAGACTTGGGCACGGCCAATTGTCTCGTCTATGTGCGGGACCAGGGCATCGTGCTGCGCGAACCTTCCGTCGTGGCCATCGAGGCCGGCACCACCAATGTGCTGGCGGTGGGCGAGGAAGCCAAACGCATGTTGGGACGCACCCCGGGCAACATCGTGGCCATTCGGCCCATGAAAGACGGCGTCATCGCCGACTTCGAAATCACCGAGGCCATGCTGCGGCATTTCATCAAGCGCGTTCATCACCGCAAGTTTGTCATGCCCCGCGTCGTGGTGGCCGTCCCTTCCGGCATTACCGAAGTGGAAAAACGGGCGGTGAAAGATTCCGCCACTCATGCCGGCGCGCGTGAAGTGTACCTGATCGAGCAGCCCATGGCCTCGGCCATCGGCGTCGGTCTGCCCGTCTATGAGCCGGCCGGAAACATGATTGTCGATATTGGCGGCGGCACCTGTGAAATCGCCATCATCTCCCTGGCCGGCATTGTCTTGTGCCGCAGCTTGCGCGTCGGGGGCGATGAGTTCGACGAAACCATTGTCGCCCACATGAAACGGGCCTATAATCTTATGATTGGCGAACGCACGGCGGAAGAGATCAAGATCCGGATCGGATCGGCCTCTCCGCTCGAGCAGGAATTGAGCATGGAAGTCAAAGGGCGCGAATTAAGCGCCGGTCTGCCGAGAACCGTGTCCATTCGTTCGGAAGAAGTTCGTGAAGCACTGAAAGAACCGCTCTCAAGCATTTTGGAAAGCATCCGCATCACCTTGGAACGCTGCCCCCCGGAATTGTCCGCCGACCTCATCGAACGCGGCATTGTCATCGCCGGCGGCGGCGCCCTGTTGCGCGGCATCGACCGCCTCGTGGCCAAGGAAACTGGTCTGCCGGTTCATATTGCCGACGATCCGTTAAGCGCGGTGGCGGAGGGTACGGGACGCGTTCTGCAGCAGTTGGAACTTCTCAAACGGGTGGCCTCCTCCAGAAGTTGATTCCAGTTCGCCCGGAACATTGAATGAACGCGACCGCGCCCTCACGGGCGGCGGCCGGGGCGAAATGCTGAAGAAGCCGCATTATATAATTTTGGTCCTGGTCTTTTTGCTGGTGATCCTCTTCCTGAGATTGCCCGATCAGACCATGGCCAAGGCCAAACTGGCCATCAGCGGGCTGTTTTTGCCCCTGTTCGGCCTGACCGGCTCCGTCCAACAATTCAACGGCCAGGCCAGGGACAGCGTCCTCACCAAAGGGCAGTTGGCCTTCCAGAACGAGGCTCTCCGCCGCCAGAACGACGAACTCAGAATCCGCCTGCAGCAGGACGCGGCCCTTTGGAGCGAGAACGCGCGCTTAAGGGGCCTGGTGGGCTGGCCGCGCCAAACCCCGTGGAACCTCCAGTTGGCCCGCGTCGTCGCCCGCGATCCGGCCAATTGGTGGCGCAGCCTCCAAATCGATCTCGGCGCCCGCGACGGCCTCAAGCCCAACTCCCCAGTCCTGACCCCCGACGGCCTGGTCGGCCGCATCCAGAGCGTGGGCCAGACCCGCTCCCAAGTCATTCTCCTGGGCAACCCCGATTTGCGCGTCTCCGCCGCCGTCGAGCCGGGAGGCGAAACCGGCGTCATTAATTGCTCTTCCTCCACCCCGCAGGAAGACAACATGGTCGATTTGGATTATCTTTCCGGCAACAGCGCGGTGCGCCCCGGCCAATCGGTCGTGACGTCGGGCGAAGGGGGCGTCTTCCCGGCCAACATCCCCATCGGCAAGGTGGTGGATTTGCGCAGCAAGGAATACGGACTGGCCACCGAAGCCCGGGTCCGCCTGGCGGCCGACTTGGGCGCGCTGCGGGAACTATGGGTGATGACACCATGAATTGGTTGCATTCAATTCTAATTCTGGCCGTCGCTTATGCCGCGGTCTTTTTCCAAGCCTGGTTCGACGGCTTCCGCGACCTGCTCGGCGCGCAAATTGATTTTCTGCCGGCGCTGATGGTCTATGCCGGTTTGACCGGCGGCCCCGCCGTCATCGCCCTCACGGCCGTCTGCGGCGGCCTGTGGTTCGACTCCCTCTCGGCCAATCCCTTGGGAGTGAGCATGCTGCCTTTGCTGCTCATCGGCCTGCTGGCCCACAGAAGCCGCGAATGGCTCTCCGCCGATCATGCCGCCGCCCAGTTTTGCCTCGGCGCCGCGGCCAGCGCCGTGCAGCCCCTGGCCGTCTTGTTCATCTTGTTGAACGTCGGCCGCCCGCCGTTGCTGGGCTGGAAATCCATCTGGCAATGGGCCGTCATGACCGTCGGCGGCGGCCTCTTTATGCCGGTCTGTTTCGCCCTCTTCAACCGCTGCCACCGGGCCTTGGATTATCAACCCGTCTCCCAGCCGTCGTTCCGGCCGGACCGGGAAATCAAACGAGGACGCGTCTAACATGTTCTTCTTCCACATCCTGAAACGGGAGGACCGGCGCCTGCGCGTCATCGCCATTGGCGTCGGCGCCGGCTTGTTCCTGCTGCTGGCCGGGTTGTGGGTGGTGCAGATTGTCTGCGCCAGCCACTTCGCCAGCAATTCCAGAAGACAATCCTTGAAACAAGTGGCCATGCCCGCCATCCGCGGCAAAATCCTCGACCGCCTCGGACGTGCCTTGGCCGACAACCGGCCCCAATACAACGCCATTCTTTACCTGGAGGATTTGCAGGCCCGCTTCGGCGAGGCCTACGCCCGCCTCAGCCGCGCTTACGGCCAGCAGCATCCCCAGGCCCTCCTGCCCAACGGCCGCGTTCGATTGACCGCCAAAACCAGCCGCGACCTGCAATTGCAAGCTGATTGCCAGGTCGTCAGCAACATCGCCTTCCAGGTGGACCAATCATTGCAACTGCCCGCCGTCCTCAACACCAACGCCTTCCTCCGCCACTACACCAATTTCCCCTACGTCCCCTTTGAAATTGCGCCCAATCTGGCCCCGCCTCAAGTGGCGCGCTTCGCCGAACAATTGTCCGCCTGGCCCGACCTGGAAATGGAGACCGAGCCCGTCCGCTCCTATCCCAACGGCCCCCTGGCCGCCCATGTCCTCGGCTACGTCCGGCGCGAAAGTTTCGACGTGGAACAAATTCCCGATTATGTCGGCAAAACCGGCCTGGAACGCATCTATGACGACCTGCTGCGCGGCCGGCCCGGCGCCAAGTTGGTGCTCGTCAACAGCCTCAACTATCGCCAACGCGAAGACATCGAAATCCCCAACGAACCGGGCGGCGACGTTTCCCTCACCATCGACCTGCCCTTGCAGCGCGCCGCCGAACAGGCCCTGGCCGCCGTTCAGCCCAAGGTCCGCGGCGCCGTCGTGGTCATGGACGTGCGCAACGGCGATATCCTCGTCATGGCTTCCGCCCCGGCCTTCGACCCCAACCGCTACGTCGAAGGCTTGACCCCGGCCGAACTGGCCTTCCTCAACGATCCCAAACTCACCCCCCAAATCAATCGCGCCATCGGCGGCGCTTATCCGCCCGGCTCGACTTTCAAGATCGTCACCTCCATCGCCTGCCTGGAATCCGGGCTCAATCCCGACGAAGTGTTTGACAGCCCCGGCCAATACCAGGCCTCCCCCGCCGCCCGTCCCATCAAGGACAGGGCCGGTGCGGGCAAGTTTGATTTCAACCGCGCCTTTTACCGCTCCAGCAACACGTATTTCATCCATTACGGCCTCAAGGCGGGCCTGCGCAAAATCCTGGAAGTCGCCAGACGATTCCATCTGGGCGAGAAAGCCGGCTTCCCCATTGGCCCCGAAGTGGCCGGCAACGTGCCAACGCCCGATATGGCCGGCGTTTCCCTGCTGCGCTCCAGCACCGCCGATGTCTGCATCGGCCAGGAGATCACCGCCACTCCCTTGCAAATGGCCTCCCTCATCGCCGCCATTGCCAACGGCGGCGACATCTATTGGCCAAGGCTGGTCAGCCATATCTCCTCGCCCCAGACCGGCGAACAGGAACAACTCTTCCCCCCGGGCCGCCTGCGCGACCACGTCCACATCCGCCCCCGCGACCTGGAACTCATCCGGCGCGCCATGCTCAACGACACCGAGCACGCCGCCGACGCCGACGCCGGGCCTGGCACCGCCTATAAGGAATTTCATCAGCCCAACGGCCAACCCAAGCTCCCCAATTTCCACGTCGCCGGCAAAACCGGCACCGCCGAAATCAAGTCCGCCGGCCCCAATTCGCCCAAGAGCATCACCTGGTTCGACTCCTACGCCCCCTGCGAGAACCCGCGCTACGCCGTCGTCGTCATGGTCGAAGACGGCTTTTTCGGCGGTCCAACCTGCGCGCCCGTCGCGGAAAAAATCTACGAAGCCATTCTTAAAGAGGAACAATCCACCACGCCGCCCGCCTCGACGCTGGCCCAAAATTAAATGTACGACACCAGCCTCAACGAACAGAAACGGGATTTCGACTGGCCGCTGCTCCTGAGCGCCGGCGGCCTGATGTGCCTGGGCGGGGCCTTCATTTTCAGCGCCACCGCCGGCCATTCGGCGGCGCTGCCCTGGTACCGCCAGATGTATGTGCATCAAATCCTCTGGTATCTCCTCGGCCTGTGCGCGGCGGCCGCCCTGCTGGCCGTGGATTACAGCCGCCTGGCCCGCTGGGCGGGCGTCGCTTATGGTCTGACCCTCCTGCTGCTGGTGGCCGTCTTTGTCTTCGGCGCCAGGATTCACGGCGGCAAACGATGGATCACCCTGGGCGTTTTTGGTTTGCAACCGTCGGAGTTCGCCAAAATCGCCTTCATCCTTCTGCTGGCCAATTTCCTCAGCCGCCCCGCCGCCGAATTGCGCCGCCCCCGCGTCTTCTGGGCCACGCTGGGCCTGACCCTCGTCCCCTTTGTCTTGATTTTGAAGGAGCCGGACCTCGGTTCGGCCCTGGTTTTTCCCGCCATCAGCCTGGCCATGATGTTCGTGGCCGGCGTGCCGGCCCGCATGTTGGCCGGCCTGATGGGGGTCATCGGCCTGCTGGCCGTTCTGCTGGTCGCGATCGTCCTGTTCGCGCCCGCCAGGCTGGCCATCGAGCCTTACCAGAGAACCCGCCTGTTGACCTACTTTGGACGCAGCAGAAGTTACAACGTCGAGCAGGCGCTCATTTCTGTCGGGTCGGGAGGCCTCAATGGGAAGGGCTGGCGGCATGGCACCCAGTACGCGCTGGGCTTTTTGCCGCGGGCCGGAGCACACAATGATTTCATCTTCTCGGTCATTGCCGAGGAGGAAGGATTTGTCGGCAGCGTCGTGATCCTGGCGCTTTACACCGTGCTCCTCCTAAGCGGGATCAAAATCGCCAGCCAGGCGCGCGATCACCTGGGTCAATTACTGGCGGTCGGCGTGGTGACGCTGTTGTTCTGCCACGTCTTTGTCAACATCGGTATGAATATTCGCTTGATGCCCGTGACGGGCATTCCACTGCCGCTCCTCAGCTATGGCGGCTCCTCCGTGGTCTGCTCCCTGATCGCCATGGGCCTCTTGCATAACATCCACATCTATCGGAGATCTTATTAGTTTATGAGCAATGGTAACTTTTCCAGGCGCCGGCGCGGCATGCGCTTTCGCCCCAGCGGCGGTTTCAACCAAAACCAAAAACCCGACCGTTCCGCCCTCCAGGCCCGCGCCGATGCCACGGCCGAACCTCAGCCGGACAGCGTCTTTGAGCGCAGCCGCCATGAGCAGGAAATCCAACGCGCCGAAAACCTGGCCGCCGGCCTGCCGCCCGAAACACCCCCCGCCCCCGGCCCGGAACCGGAGGACGCCCCGGAAGGCCGCGACAAAAGAAGCGCCTTCCGCGAGCCCCATCCCGACACCCCGGCCGAAGTCCAGGAGGAATTCGAGCCGGTGGCCCTGGAAACGCCCCCCAGCGGCCTGGGCGGCATCATCAAATCCGCCGCCGGCAAAGTCATGCGCCGCGTGCAGCGCCTCATCAAACCCAGCTCCAAAACCCACAAGGAACTCATCATCAACGCCGAGTCCCTCGAAGTGCGCGTCGCCCTCGTCGAACAGGGCCGCCTGGAGGAATTGACCATCGAACGCACCACCGAGGAACGCCTCGTCGGCAGCATCTTCAAAGGCAAGGTCCGCAACCTCGAGGACGGCCTCAAGGCCGCCTTCGTCGATATCGGCTTCGAAAAAAACGCCTTCCTCCATTACTGGGACATTGTGCCCACCAACTTCGACAGCGGCGTGGAAGTCGTGGAGCGCGAAGGCCGCCGCCGCGACCGTCCCCGCATCACCCAAAGGGACATCCCGCGCCTCTATCCGCCGGGCGGCGACATCATCGTGCAGGTCACCAAGGGTCCCATCGGCACCAAAGGGCCCCGCGTCACCACCAACATCGTGCTGCCCGGCCGCTACCTGGTCCTGCTGCCCAATTCCGACCAGAGCGGCGTCTCGCGCAAAATCGAGAACCCGGAGGAACGCCAGCGCCTCAAGCACATCCTCCGCGACATGAGCATCCCCGACGGCATGGGCGTCATCATGCGCACCGCCGGCGAAGGCCAGCAAAAACGCTATTTCATCTCCGACCTTGCCCTGCTCCTCGAACAGTGGAAGGAAATCCAGGACAAAATCAGGTCCCAGCCCCCCGCCACCTGCGTCTTCCAGGAACCCGATTTGATCGAGCGCACCGTGCGCGATTTGCTGACGGACGACGTGGACCGCGTGGTCGTCGATAACGCCCAGGCCGCCGACCGGATGCGCGCCATGATCTCGCGCATCTTCCCGCCCGCCGCCAGGAAAATCGTCCTCTATACCGAGCACCAGCCCGTTTTCGACCGGCTCAACATCACCCGCCAGTTGGAGAACGCCTTCTCCCGCCAGGTCCATCTCAAGAGCGGCGGCTACATCGTCATCGACGAAACCGAGGCCCTGGTCGCCATCGACGTCAACACCGGCCGCCACAAGAGCGGCCGCGACCAGGAATCCACCATCCTGCGCGTCAACACCGAGGCGGCCGAGGAAATCTGCCGCCAGCTCCGCCTCCGCAATATGGGCGGCCTGATCGTCCTGGACTTCATCGACATGAAATCGCGCCGCGACCAGCAGCAGGTCTATCAGCGCATCAAGGAGGGATTGCGCCGCGACAAGGCCAAGACCCACGTCCTGCCCATCTCCCAGTTGGGCCTGATGGAGATGACCCGCCAGCGCCATTCCGAAAGCGTCCGCGCCGCCGTCTATGACGATTGCCCCTACTGCAAAGGCCGCGGCAAGGTCAAAAGCGCCATCACCATGAGCGTCGAAATCCAGCGCAAGCTCAACGAAATCCTCAAAAAACGCCCCCGCGACGAGTCCGATTTCCAACTCCGCATCGGCGTTCACCCGACCGTGCTCGAGCGCTTGCGCACCGAGGACGAGAAACTCATCATCGACATGGAAAAACGTTACTTCGGCAAACTCTCCTTCCGTCCGGAGCCATCCTTCCACGCCGAGCAATTCAAAATCGTCAACGTGGCGACCAACGAGGATCTGGCCAGCGGCGGGTCCTGAGAGGCGGAAGCGGCGCGAGGCGGAAACCCGCCCGCGCCGCCTTTCCATTGCGCGAACTGGAGCAAAACCGATTCTCGAAACCTTGCATTGCCCGCGAAGAATCAAGAAACCCAATATTGACGCATAGGTCCAAAAAATCGGCAACACGGCAACAAATGTTGATAGTCAACAACTTAGCTGGCAACACGAAAAGCTACAAACCAGCAACATGTAGCTGCTTTCTGTTGCCTCAGCGAGAAAATGGCTAAATTTAGCCATCTGTTTCAATCATTGGTTGGTTCAACTCCTTCCTTGTCCAACTCCCCGAACCAACAAGTTAAAGACGGGCCTTTGCCGTAAGAAGATTTGACCATGAGCAACCAGAACTTGTTTCTCCTCTATACCGCGCCGGACGGGGCGGTGAAGGTGGAGGTGTTTTTCAAAGACGAGACGGTGTGGCTGACACAGAAAGCGCTGGCGGAGTTGTTCGGCGTGAAGCGCCCGGCCATCACGAAGCACTTGCTGAACATCTTCTCCACCGGGGAGCTGGCGGAGGATTCAGTATGTTCCATTTTGGAACATACTGCCGGGGATGGGAAAACTTATTCGGCAAAATACTACAACCTCGATGCCATCATCGCCGTGGGCTACCGGGTGAACAGCTACCAGGCCACACGGTTCCGCATCTGGGCGACCAAGACGCTGCGGGAGTTCATCGTCAAGGGCTTTGTGCTGGACGACGAGCGGTTGAAGCAGGGCAAACAGGTTTTCGGCAAGGATTACTTCGACGAACTGCTGGAACGCATCCGGGAAATCCGGGCCAGCGAGCGGCGGTTTTATCAGAAAATCACGGACATTTACGCGCTCTCGGTCGATTACAGCCCGGATGCGCCGTTGACGAAGGAGTTCTTCGCCACGGTGCAGAACAAGCTGCACTGGGCGATCACCGGGCGGACGGCGGCGGAACTGATTTACGCCTCCGCCAATGCGAAGAAGATTTACATGGGCTTGACGACGTGGAAGCGCGCGCCGCGCGGGAAGATTTTGAAGTCAGATGTCACGGTGGCCAAGAACTATTTGAACGAGGCGCATGTGAAGGAATTGAACCGCATCGTTTCCGCCTACCTCGACTTGGCGGAAAACCGGGCCGAGCGGGGCGTCCTGATGAAGATGACGGACTGGGTTGAATTCCTGCAAAGCTTTCTGGAGCTGTCGAACTACCCGATTCTGCAAGACAAAGGCAGGGTGGGCGCGCTGGAGGCGAAGCTCAAAGCGGAAGGTGAATATGAGGTTTACCGCCGGCGGCAGGACGCGGATTACATTTCGGACTTCGACCGGGAGATCAAACGCATTCAGGGCAGGAAGCCGTGAATGCCGGGCCTCATCCTGCCAATTGGATCGCCCATGTGGCGACAAATGAGGAATTGGCCAACATGGGGTCGCGCAAGCCATTAAAAGGTTGCTGCTTGACTTAAAATGTTTTCCGAGTATTCTGTTGTATATGACGCAAACAAAGATTTCCAAGGCGTTCCAAACAACGATCTCCGCCGAGGCCATTCGGAGGCTCGGATTGCGGCCCGGCCGGCGGGTCAACCAGATTGTGGAAGGCAACAGGCTGATCCTGGAACTGGTCGAAGACGTGGACGCCCTGGCCGGCTCCCTGGGGAAGGGCAAACGGAAGCACTCGATTGATGAAATGAAAGCAGCGGCGCGGAAGGGCATCGCCATAGCCGGGGCGGCGGGATTGGAGGAGAACAGATAAATGGCCGCCTCGATTGCCATTGATGCCCGCGTGGTGATCCGCTATTTGACGGGCGACGACAAAGCCCAGTCAGCGGCCGCCACTGATCTTTTCCGGGCGGCGCAAACCGGCAGGATCAAGCTCGTGATTCCAACCTCGACGATTCAGGAAACGGTTTATGTGCTGGAACGGCTTTACAACCTGGACGCCGCCGCGATAGCGCCCAAGCTGATTTCGCTGCTGGCCATTCCCAATGTGGATACGCCGGATTTCCGTTGGGTCATCGAAGCCCTCCAATTTTACCGCACCAGGAACAGCGATTTTGGCGATGCGTTGCTCTGCGCCTATGCCCGCTCCGAAGGCTGCGACGTGGCCACATTCGACAAAGGAATCGTCAAGGAGTTTCCCGAAGTTGTTGCCTGCACGCCCGCAGAATGCCTGGCGGGCAAGACGCAAGCGCGGAGCGAAGCGGAGCAGAATTAGCCACTAATTAGCCCGCATGTTCCGGTATTAGATTCTGTAAGACAAAGGCAAGGTGGGCGCGCTGGAGGCGAAGCTCAAAGCGGAAGGTGAATATGAGGGTTACCGCCGGCGGCAGGACGCGGATTACATTTCGGACTTCGACCGGGAGATCAAACGCATTGAGGACAAAAAGCCATGAAACCCGTCAGTTCTTGCTGATCGCCCTTTTTGCCTCCGTCGCCTTGTTGTCGATGGCGCGCAAGCCGACGAACCAGGCGGTGTCGGCGGCGTCATTGCCGCCCAGCACCAGCCACTGCGGCGGGGCCAGGTCGTAGGCGCCCTTGCACAGCTCCTTGCCGTGGCCCAGGCAATGCACCTGCACCCGCAAGCCGCCCAGGTTCTTGACCTGAATCGTGCAGGTGTCGCTCATCTTCAGGTCGCAACTCTGGTTGAGGGCGAGCCCGGCGGTCTGATTGGTGATTTCGTAATAGTGGCTCCACTTGAACATGCGGTGCAGCTTGGCGCACAGTTCGGCATCGGCCGGTTTGTACTTCACGGCTTCGTGGCCCTCGTTTGCGCCCAAGATCAGCCGCGCCTCCAACTTGAGGTCCGCCCCCCGCGCCGGCCCCGCCACGGCGCCAAGGACCATTCCAGCCAGCAGAAGATGAATAAGTTGCCGCATCGGAGGAAGCGCCAGGCGCGCGGATTATTCCACTTCAATCCCGGATTCCGCCCCCTCCGGCGTTTTGCCGTCCGGCGATGCGGCCGGCCCGGCTTGCGCGGTGTCCGCCAGCCACACCACCGTCATCCCGGCGGATTGATCGTGGAATGTGATGGCTTCCAAGCCTTCGCCCGCGGTTGAAGTCTCGTCGAAGGCCGGTGGCCGGGACGGAATGACCGCCAGCAGCAACAGGCAGGCCAGGCCTGCGCAACCTGCCAGCGGCGACAGCCAGCGGAGCCATCCCCGCTCGTGCGCAGCCTGCGCCGAGGGGGCCTCCTGCGGCTGGCCTTGAATCTGGCGCTCGATTTTGCTCCAGTAAAATTCCCGCGTTTCAGGAACCGCCCTGGCCTCTTCGTTGCCGGCCAGCGCGCCTTTGACGGCCTGCAATTCCGCCAGCACGCGGCGGGCTTCCTCGTCCCCCGCGATCTCCTGCTCGATCCGCCGCGCCTGGGGCGCGGGCAGTTCCCCATCCAGCCATGCCTGCAATTCCAATTTATCGTTCATTCTGCATTCTCACGCTTCCACCCCGCCAGCAGCGCCGCCATCCGCCGCCGCCCGTAAAAGAGCCGCGACATCACCGTGCCGATGGAGCAGCCCAACCGGTCCGCGATTTCCTTATATTCCAACCCTTCAAATTCGTGCAAGACCAGAACCGTCCGGTGCTCCGCCGAAAGCTGGCCCAAGGCCCGGTCAATCCGCTGTCTCAATTCCGCGCGCTCCAGGCCCTCCGCCGGGTTGGGCATCGTCGCCGGCAGCAACCGTTCCACGCCGCCCGATTCCTCTTTCAGCGCCTCGATCGACTCCGCCCGTTGCCGTTTCTGTTTGCGCAGATGATCGACGCACAGGTTGATGACAATCCGCGTCATCCACGTCGCAAAGCTCGCCTCGCCCTGGAATTGCCCCAGGCGCTGCCACCCTTTCACCCACGCTTCCTGCGAAAGATCCAGCGCCTCATCTTCGTTGCGCGCCATGCTGTAGGCCCGCGCGTAGATCTTGTCCCGGTGCCGCGCCACCAGCTCCTCAAACGCCCCCAAATCGCCCCCCTGCGACGCCCGCACCAACTCCGCGTCGCTTAAGGCAGACTTGTCTGGCTGCGACGGCATAAGGTTTGACGGGGCATCCGGCCAGTTATTCAGTCAATCTCACAACTTTCCCTTGGTGCTGGGCAGCCGCCCGGCCAGCCGCGGGTCCCGTTGGCAGGCGGCGTCCACCGCCCGCGCGAACGCCTTGAACAGGCTCTCCGCGATGTGATGGGGTTCGTCGCCGTAGAGCAACTCCAAATGCAGGTTGCACCGGCCTTCATTGGCAAACGCCTGGAAAAACTCCCGCGCCAGCCCGAAACGGAAGGCCGACGAGGCGTCCTGCGTCTTCTCCGCCGCCGTGATTTTCTTGTGCGCCGCCTTGTCCAGCCCGCGCCAAACCAGGAAGGGCCGCCCGCCGAAATCCACCACGCACCGCGCCAGGCATTCGTCCATCGGCACGTAAGCCTCGCCGCTCAACGGATTGCGCGGGTCAAACCCCGTCCCGTATCGGCGCAACCCTTTCTTGTCCCCAAGCGCCTTCACAAAGGCCTGGCCCAGCGCCAGACCGCAGTCTTCCACCGTGTGATGGGCGTCCACTTCCAGGTCCCCCCGGCAACGCAAGCTCAAGTCCATCGCCGCGTGCCTGGCGAACAGGGCCAGCATGTGATCGAAAAACGGTATGCCCGTGCGGACCCGGGATCGGCCCGCGCCGTCCAGGTTCAGGGTCAACTCAATGCGCGTCTCGCGGGTGGCGCGCGCTATTTTTGCCCGGCGCGGTTTCATCACGCTATTAAACCGCCCTTTGCCGCGGAAACAAAGCGCAAATCATGCCGGCCATCCCTCTCACGTCCCAAGCCCGGCCAGGTATCGCTCCGCGTCGATCGCCGCCGCGCAGCCCGACCCCGCCGCCGTCACCGCCTGCCGGTAAATGTGGTCCGCGCAATCCCCGGCCGCGAACACGCCGGGAATGTTCGTCGCCGTGCCGTGCTTGACTTTGATGTAGCCGTTCGCGTCCAGGTCGATCGCGCCCTTGAAAAGCTGCGTGTTGGGGATGAGGCCGATGGCCACAAAAACCCCCGCGCACGGCAGCACCGATTCCCCGCCCGTCTTGACGTTCTTCAACCGCACGCCCGTCACCTTGTCCAGCTTTGTGTCAAATATTTCCGCGACGACGGAATCCCAGACCGGCGTGATCGTGCCGTGCGCCCTCACGCGTTCCGCCATGATCTTGGACGCGCGCAAAGCGTCGCGCCGGTGCGCCAGGAACACTTGCGAGGCGAATCGAGTCAAGTAAAGCGCCTCCTCGCAGGCGGAATCGCCGCCCCCCACCACCACCAGCGGCTGGTTGCGGAACATGGGCCACGCCCCGTCGCACGTCGCGCAATACGTCACGCCCTTCTTCTCCAACAAATGCTCGCTCTCCAGCCCCAGGCGCCGGTGCCCCGCCCCCGTCGCGATGATGACGCTCTGCGTTTCCAGCTTCTCCCCGTCCACCGTCAGCACAAACGGGCGTTTCGAAAAATCGGCCGCCTCCAGCGCCTGCAGCGTCCGCATCCGCGCCCCGAACCGTTCCGCCTGCTTTTGCATGCGCACCATCAGTTCGTAGCCGTCGATGCCCTCCGGGAAGCCGGGGAAATTCTCCACAATGCTCGTGGTGGTCAGCAAACCGCCGGGCATGACGCCGGTCAGGACCACCGGCGCCAGGTTCGAGCGCGCCGCGTAAATGGCGGCCGTCAATCCCGCGCAACCCGTTCCGATAATGACAACTTTCTCCATAAACAAGACTTAGAAGCATCCACCCCAAATGGCAAACGGAAATCGGGAATGCACCGCAGCGCCAAATCGTCCTGGCATGTCACTTGATCGCCTCGATCTCGGGATACTGCGCGAAGGCAATGTCCAGCCGGGACGCGCCCCCCTCTTTCAAGCAGGCATCGAAAAAGCTCCGCGCGCAGTACGCCGTCACGGCAAGCTGCCGGCGGCCGTCGATGCCGACCACCCCTAACCGGCGCAGCGCCCCCGTCACGATGTGGCTCTTCAACAGCGCCCCGTCGTCGCTGAAAAAGAAGTGGTTTGCCCCGCGGATTTTCAGCAGGAACCGCCCGTCCGGCGGCAGCCGATCATAAATCGATTGGATGTCGGCCATGATCTGACCGCTCCCCGGCTCCGAAGCTTTGTGGTCGCTCAACAGGAACATGAAGGGCTGGCGCAGTCCTGTCTGCGCCACGCTGCCCATTGGACGGCCGTCCACGTCAATGCCCGCTTTGCACCGCGCATCCTGCGAGCAAAATTGCGCCGCCTGCGCCCCGCCAAACGAATGACCCAACACTCCCACCCGCGTCAGGTCCAGCCGCCCCGCGAATTTGCCGGACGGGTCCGAATGGTTCAGCCGCTCCAGCCGGTCCAGAACGAATCCGATGTCGGAAGTCCATGCCGCCAGCAACTCCGTCAGCCGGGCGGCCTGCGGCGGGCCCTCATAAAGTTCCGGATTGTTCTCCGGCATCCTGGCAATGACCCGTCCGTCAGGAAAGACAACCCGCCCGGTGCGATAGGGCGCATCAAACCCCACCACCACGTAGCCGTGGCTGGCCAGGTCTTCGGCGAGCGTCGAGTAGAACAGCGCCTGCAGGGAACCTCCCGTTCTCAGGATGACCACCGGGTAGGCGCGCTGTTGCGATGAAAGACCGGCATTCTCCATGCAATGCGAATGGACTTTCGACAAATCCCGCGTCAACAGCCTGAGGATCGGCGGAGCGGCAGGACCTTCGCCGGCCTTCAGTTGAGCGGGCACGTAATCGCCCACGGCAACGGATGGCCCGGGCGCCGACGGGTACCAGACCCAGACCAGCAATTCGCGCTTGGCGCCCGGCACCGGCGCCAAAGTGTCCACCGCTGCTTCGTCGCGCCAGTCATAGATCGCCCGCCCGACTCCGAACGGTCCGCTGGGCCTCGGCAGGGTGAGCGCGGTCCTGTGCTCCAGCCAGAGCGCGCCCAACAACACCGCGAAGCCAAGGACCCCCAACGCCACCAAGACCGCCAACCCTCTGAAGATCCCGCGCCACAGACGCCCTGGCCTTCCAGGTGTTGCGTCCTGCTGGCTTGTGTTGCTGGATTCGGTGATCATGGTGTCGGCGTTCGCCCTTCACTTTGTGCCACAAAGCCCACGACGTCAAACGCCACGCGTGTCGGCAAACGCTCGCCGCAAACCTGAACACTTTGCCCGTGGTCAGAGGACACGATCGCTTTGGTAGTCCCTGATTGCGGTTGGATCGAAAAGTCGGTAGATTACTGAACCAAGAAAGCTGTTGCATCGTATTATGAAATTCCGAGTGCTCATTCAACCTGATGAAGACGGCGTGTTTGTGGCCGAATGTCCGGTGCTGCCGGGCTGCATTTCCCAAGGCAAAACCCGCGCGGAAGCCATTGCCAATATCCAGGATGCCATCCAAGGTTACCTTCACAGCTTGGAAAAGCACAACGAACCCGTCCCCGGCCCGGTCGCGGAGGAGATCGTTGAAGTCGCCCTATGAGTCGCCTGCCCGTCTGTTCTGGCGCAGACGCCGTCCAAGCTTTCCGCAAGCTCGGTTATGAAGTGGACCACCAGACCGGCAGCCATGTCATTTTGCGCCAGCCATCGGGCCGGCGTTTGACCGTGCCCAACCACCGCGAACTGGCCAAAGGCACGCTCCGAGCCCTCATCCGCGAAGCTGGCCTCACTAAGGATCAATTCGACCAATTGCTTTGAGCAGGAGGATTTCATTGGGCCGAATCCTCCGCGATCTCGATTTCCTCAGGCGTCAGGCCGCATCGGGCAAGAGGCGGCCGCCCATGAAATTCTTCGTGCGGGGGCCGGCCCGTGCATGTAACGTGCGCCGGTGAATTTCATTCCGCCGGAATTGGAAAACATCCTGCTGCAAACCGCCGAGTTAAGCCGCGCTTTTCTGGTGGGCGGCGCCGTGCGCGATGCCTTGCTGGGCCTGCCCCCCGGACGGGATTTCGACATCGAGGTCTTCGGCGTCAACTACGAAGAACTGGCCCGCGCCCTCTCCCGCTGGGGCCGCACCGATCTGGTCGGACGCTCCTTCGGCGTGGTCAAGCTCAACACCGGCTCCGATTTCCATTACGATTTCACCGTGCCCCGCCTGGATTCCAAAGTGGCCCCCGGCCACAAGGGCTTCGAGGTGGCGTTTGACCCGGCCATCACCCCGCAGGCCGCCGCCGCCCGCCGCGATTTCACCATCAACGCCTTCATGTACGACCCGCGCGCCCGCCAGACCCTCGATTTCTTCGGCGGCGCGGCCGATTTGCGCAACCGCCTCCTCCGCCACACCAGCCCCGCCTTTGCCGAGGACCCCTTGCGCGTCCTGCGCGGCCTGCAATTCGCCGGCCGCTTCGACCTCGCCGCCGCCCCGGAAACCGTCGAACTGTGCCGCCGCATCAAAGACTCCCGCGCCGAGCTGCCCGTCGAACGCGTGCGCGAGGAGTGGTTCAAATGGGCGCAGTCAAGCACAAAACCGTCCGCCGGCCTGCGCTTCCTCGTCGATACCGGCTGGGTCGATCATTTCCCCGAAATCAAGGCCCTCATCGGCGTGCCGCAGGAGCCGGACTGGCATCCGGAAGGGGACGTCTTCATCCACACCTGCCACTGCTGCGACGCCCTGGCCCGGCTGGATCAGTGGAAGACCGAAGACCCCCAATCGCGCCTCGTCCACATGCTGGCCGTGCTGGCCCACGATTTCGGCAAACCCGCCACCACCTGCCAGGGCCTCAAAGACGGCAAAGTGCGCATCCTCTCCCCCGGCCACGAAGAAGTGGGCGCGGACCTGGCGGCGGCGTTCTTGGAGCGGCTGCGCGCCCCGCAAGCCGTCCAGGCCCGCGTCGTGCCGCTGGTGCGCAATCATCTGTTCCATTTCCAAACCATGACCGACCGCGCCGTCCGCCGCCTGGCCCGGCGGTTGGAACCGGAAAACATCCAGGGCCTCTGCCTGGTCATGACCGCCGACAGCATGGGCCGTCCGCCGCGCCCGGCGGTCGAGCCGGAGTTTGTCCGGCAATTGCTGGCCTTCGCGCACGAACTGCAGGTCCGCCAAAAGCCCCCGCAACCGATTCTCATGGGCCGCCACCTGGTCGAGCTGGGCATGGAACCCGGCAAGGCCTTCGGCGCCATCCTTCACAAAGCCTACGAAGCCCAACTGGAAGGCGCCTTCACCGACCTGCCCCAAGCCTGGCGCTGGCTCGCCGCCCAAGCCGACCCCGCCCTCCCCCCCGACGCCCGCCGCAACCTGGAAAAAAAGCTGGGCGCCGGCTAAGGCATTTCTAGTTTCGGTTTGGCGCGATTTTGCGCAACTTGCGACGAAAATTGCGCACTTGACACGATCCGGGTTTTGCCAATCCCCGCGAAATCGGAGGGATTTTGCTTCACACAAGCGCGGTCTGGATTATGCTTGATACCAATCATGAACTCTATCGCGTCGCGCGTCGTGCCAGCGGGACCACGACGCACCACTCTGCTGCTCTGCCGCCCGGTTGCCCGCTGCCAAGGAGACTTTATGAACGCTTGGAGAAATTCGCTCTCGTCGATTCGTCTCGCCCTGACTCTTGTCGCCGGCTGTCTTTTGGCGGAGAGCATCGGCGCGCAATGCCTCATCAATGTCGATTTTGGCGCCGGCAACCGCAGCGCCAAGACCGGCTTTGCCGCCACCGGCCAGGGGTCGAAGGACTTCTGGAACCAGTTCCGGCTTTACGGTCCCAAATATTCTCCAGGGATGCCGCTGGTATTCAGCGGACGGCTCTCCGCTCTCAAGCAGGCCGACGGCTCGGCCACGGACGTGTCCATCGACCTGACCAACGCCCCGGGCGTTTGGGGCAACGCCACCGGCGATCCCATGTACGACTCCTATGTCTTCGCCCCTGACGGCAGCAACATGACCGCCACGATTTCCGGCCTCAGTCCGGGTCGCTACAATTTTTTCCTCTACGGCCACGCCGATCCTGATTCCTCCGGCGAACAGAACAGCCTCTTCAAAATCCACAGCGCCGGCACGAATTACGGCCCGCTGACCACGCTCGGTTCGGCCGGTTGGAAGGCTTCCATGCCGTGGCATGAAGGGCATCAATATGTCGTCTTCCGCGATGTTGAAGTTCAGGCCGGGTCGCCCGTGGTCATCGAAATCGCGCCGGGGCCTAATGGCGTCGCCGTGCTCAACGGGTTGCAAATCAGCTCCAAGGGCACCGGCCCGCCGCAGTTGGCCGGTCGTGGCGCCGTCAAAACGGAGGAAGGGTTCACCAACTTGATCATTCGCCAAATCCGCTACGACGGCACGCTCACGGACCACCAAGCGCGCTTTGCCGCCGATCTCCAAATAGAGTCTTTCACCACCAACCAAATCTCCGCCCCGCTCTTCCAAGGCGATGTGGCCGTTGCCGTCAAGTTCCTGCCGCCCAACGTGCGCGTGGTGCGTTCCGGCGATCAATACCGCCTCCTCGTTGCCGGCATCGGCCTCTACAATCCCAAGCTGGAAGTGGCGGCCAAAATCACCCATGACGAGCCGTGGAACCAGGTGAGCTTCCAGGGCCCGCCCGCCGCCATGGCCTCCATCCATGCCCAGGCGGCCGGCCAGGGCGTCGAGTTGCAACTCCTCAGCGGCACTGCCTTGGACAATGAAAAAGCCGCCTCGCAGGTCGAAGGTTTTCTCAACGCCGGCCGCGAAGTCTCTCTGCGCTGGCAAAGCAGGGCCGCCGAAGTGGCCCGCAACGCCCTCGTCGCCGTGGACACCGGCGCCGCCGCCCACATCACTCCCGCCGTCATCAAATTTGCCACCACCCTGCGCTACGAACTCCTCCAATCCACCGTCCCCCGCCTGCGCATCGCCCTCCCGGCCAGCCAGGCCCTCACCCGCCTGGAAGGCCCGCAGATTCGCGATTGGAAGATTGATGCCGCCGGCGGACGCCAGGTCCTTTCCATCGAATTCGTCAAGCCTGTCGAGAAGAATTATCAACTGCTCCTTTTCACCGAGCAATCCGTCGAGGCCCTGCCCGGTTCCGTCCAGCTTACGGCCCCTGAACCGCTCGACATCGAACGCGAGGCCGGTTCCTTCACCCTGTCAGCCGCCGACACCGTCGTCGATATCGGCGCGGCTTCCGGACTGCGGCGTGTCAACGCCACGGGCGACGCCCTGGCCGCCTTCGTTTTTTCCGCGCGCCCCTTCGCCCTGGCCGCCGGCCTCAAACGCGTCGAACCGGTCCTGACCGTGGCCGACCGCGTGACGGCGCGCCTGGAAGAAAGCCGCCTGCTGGCGCTCCATGCCGTGGACCTGACCGTGGACAAGGCCGGCCTCTATGCCGTTGAATTCACTCCCCAACCGGGCTTCGTCGCCGCCAGCGTCACGGGCGAGGGCGTGGAGGATTGGAAACTCGATGCCGGCAAATTGCGGATCGACTTTGCCGCCCGCCTCCTCGGCCGCCGCCATCTGGAGGTGCGGTTGGAACAGGCCCTCAAAACCTTCCCTTCGCAAGTCACGATGGCGCCCTTGCGCGCCACCGGCGCCACCCGCGAAACGGCGGACATCGGCGCCGCTGCCGCCCGCGGCTTGCAGGTCAAGACCGAGGAAATGACCGGCTTGCGCGAGATCCCCGCCGCCCAGCTTCCCAACCGCGCCGACGAATTGCTGGCCTACAGCGCCGCCCAGCCCGATTGGTCTCTGACGCTGGCCACCGAGCGCCTGGCGCCCCGCATCGGCGCGGATATTTTCAATCTCATCACCATCGGCGATGGCGTCGTCGGCGGCAGTGCCACGGTGCGTTACGACTTGATCAACCAGGGCGTGCAGGAATTTCATCTCCAGGCCCCCGCCCACTGGCGGAACCTCGAGTTCACCGGCCCCAACATCCGCAGCCGCGAGCGCCAGGGCGATCTGTGGACCATCCACCTCCAGGAAAAAGCCTGGGACGGCTACACCCTCGTCGTCACCTACGATTATCCGTTCGATCCCGCCAACGCTATGCTTGACGCTGCCGGCTTGCACGCGCCCGAAGCCGAGCATGAAACCGGCTCCGTCGCCGTCACCACCGCCGCCGGCTTCAAAGTCCAATCCGCCCCGGTGCAGGAGCCCTTGCGGGTCATCGACCCGACGGAACTGGCCGAAAGCGACCGCGCGCTGGTGACCCGTCCCGTCGTTCTGGCCTGGCGCTACACCGGCCATTCCTACCCACTCCAGTTGAACGCCTCCCGCCAGCAGGAGGCCGCGGTCCTGGACGCGGTCGCCGATCGCATCCAGTTGACTTCCGTGCTGACCGACGCCGGCGAACTGCTGGCGCAGGCCTCCTTCATGGTGAAAAACAACGGCAAACAATTTCAACGTTTCCAAATGCCGCCCGGCGCCGAGTTCTGGGGCTGCTACGTCGATGGCGAAAGCGCCAAGGCCCAAAAGGACAACGACGGCCTGCTCATCTCGCTCCCCCAGCGCCAAAACCGCGACGAGGCCTTTGCCGTGGACATTGTTTATGCCCAGAATTCCGGCGTGGCTCAGGCCCGGTGGTTTCCACACCGCGTCGAATTTCAAGCGCCCCGGACCGACTTGCCCAATACTTTCGCCGAGTGGGAATTTTATGTGCCTGACGATTGTCACGCCTCGAGCTTCGCAGGCACGATGAAAGTGGCGCGCGGCACCACTTACGGCTGGCTCGATGGCTTCCGCCGGTTCGCCGAATTCTATGCCGAAGTCTTCAAGGAACATGGCGTCGCCTTGGTTTTATGGAGTGTGGTGATTTTATTCAGCACGCTGGCGGTAATGCAGGCGCAGGCGCGCGGTCTCAGCGGCCTGCTCGGTGTGCTGGCTCTCCTGGCGATAGTGGGAATCCTGGCCAGCATGATGCTCCCGGCCCTCGGCAGGGCCAAGCAAAAGGCCCAGCGCATTAGCGCCATGAACAACCTCAGACAGATCGGGACTGCCCTGCGCATTTGGGCAAATGATAACGGGGCGGAACATCTCCCGACCAACCTCTGGGAGCAGGCGGCAAACGAGCTTGGCCAATCGCCGAAAGTCCTTATCGACCCGGACAGCGGCCAGCCGTTCACCTATGTCGGCGCCGGCAAGAAGCCGGATGATCCGAACGCCGTCATCGCGTTCTCGCCCGTGGATAACAACGGCAGGAACGTCCTCCTTGGCGATGGCACCGTCCGGCATATGTCCAGCGAAGAATTTGCCCAGGCCGAAGCACGGGAGATAACGAGCTTTGCCTACTTGAAAAAGTCTTTGAACGCCCCGCTGGCCTTACGGTCTGAGGCGGCGACCTTGGGCGTGCCAATGGAGAGGTTTGGAGGTGGAAAGCCTCCAACTATGGCCCAAGCACTCACGCAGGGAATTCCGACGCCAAGCGCCGAATCGCCCTGGACAACCCCACAGGCAGCTCCGGTTGCTCCCACCCTGCCGGCTGTGGCGGGTCTTCGGTCCATCCACATTGAGATACCGAGACAGGGCCATCCGTTCACCTTCACCAAAGTCCTCAACACCAACGGTGAGCCGCTGAAGATCAAATTGTCTCTCATGAACCAGCTTGTCTTCGTGGTGCTGCGTTCCGCATTCCAATTGACCGCCTTTACTCTTGGGTTGCTCTTCGTTTGGTGGCAGTGGCATCACAAGCAAAACAGCTTTTGGATCATGATCGGGCTGGCCCTTTCCCTCTGTGGCGTGGCCGCCCTGCTCATCGCCGGTCGCATTTTCCATCTGGCCCTCATCGCCGCCGCTCCCGTTGTGGCCTTGACGGTCCTGGTCATGCTCCTGCGCAAACTCCGGCCCCGCCGCACTCCCGCGCCGCCCTCTCCCCCGGAGCCGGGCTTCCCGTCCGCCGTCGCGGGCATGGCCTTGCTTTTGGTCTTGACTCAATCCGTTGCCGCCCAGCCTGCCCCATCGAATCCCGCTCCGCCGACGTTGGCCGCCATTCAAAACGCCTCCTACTCCGGCGTCATCAACGACCGCGTCGCCCAATTCGACGGCTCCCTCCTGCTCTCCTCCGCCGGCACCAACCAGATCCTGCCCCTCTTCGGCGACGCAGCCGCCCTGCAGGATTTCTCCGTCAAAACCGGCGAGGCCAAATTGCTGCGTGACGGCGGCAAGCTCGCCGTTCTGCTCCCCAATCGCGGCGACGCCTCCGTCTCCTTGAAATTCGTCGTCAAGGTCGGCGGCGAGGTCGCCAAACGTCGTCTCAGCTTTGCCATCCCGCCGGCGCTCTGCAGCCGCTTGAGCGCCACCATCGACGAGCCGGACGCCGATGTCGAATTTCCCACCGCCGTCGCCTTCCAGCGCACCAATGACGCCCGCCAAACCCGTCTCGAGGCCATCATCGGCCCCGCCGACCTCGTCGATATCCAGTGGACGCCCCGCCTCAAGCGCGCCGCCGAAGTCGCCGCCACAGTCTTTGTCGATAACAACGCCCTCGCCACCTTGTCCAACGGCATGATGGACATTCGCTCCGTCCTCCACTTCCAGATCACCCAGGGCGAACTGCGCCAGGCCCGCCTCCGTTTGCCTTCCGGCCAGCGCCTCCTGCGCGTCGATGGCGAATCCATCCGCACCTGGCAATTGCAGCCTCAAACCAACGCCGCCGGCGGCCTCCTGGTGGTGGACCTGCTCAAGGGCGTCTCCCCCGATTACAAGCTGTCCATCGAAACAGAAAAAATACTTGACAATCTCCCGGCCGCCGTGCCCGTCGAGACGCCGCGCGTCCTCGATGTCCGGCGCGAAACCGGCCTCATCGCCGTCCGCGGCGGCGAGGAGTTGAGCCTGGGCGTGGACCGCGCCGCGGAGTTGGAGCGTGTCGATCCCTCTGATTTTCCCGGCCTTGACAATGACCGGAATCTCTTCAGCGTCTGGCGTTTCCTCAATCCCGGCTTCACTCTGGTTCTCAAGGCTGAAGCAGTCCGGCCCCAGATCGAGGCCGCCGTCCGCAACACCTTGCGCGTCGCTCCCGATCAGATCGAGCTTGCCGCCGACATCGCCTACACCGTCAAACGCGCCGGCGTCTTTTCCCTTCAGGCTGCCTTGCCCTCCGGCTACGCGGTGCAAAGTGTCGAGGGCGAAAACATGCTGCCCTGGCAGGTGCGCGACACCGGCTCGAATCAGCTTTTGGAAATCCCGTTCAAGGACCGCGTGCTCGGCGCTTATTCCCTGCGTGTGGACCTTCGCCGCTTGCTCAAAGAATTGCCTTCCACCGTGTCCGTTCCCGGAGTCCATCCGCTCAACGTGCAAAAGCTGGACGGCTCCGTCTTCGTCGAGGCCGAACCCGGCGTTGCGGTGAAAACCTCCAGTTTCGACGGCCTGTCCGAAATTCCGGCCGCCAGTTTGAGCGGCGCCAACACCAGCGCCGCCGGCGGCTTGGCCTACAGGTTCCTCAACACCCAGCCCGGCCCTTCGCCTGCCTGGAAACTCGATGTCGCTTGCGAAAAAGTCCAGGCCTGGGTCCGGGCCGACGTGCGCCACATCTTCGTCGTTTCCGATAATCTCCTCAACGGCGCCGCCATCGTCCGCTACGACATCCAAAATGCCCCCGTCAGGGAATTTCAACTGCGGATTCCCGCTGCCTGCACCAACATCGAATTCTCCGCCCCCAACATCCGCCGCCGCGACCAGGATGGCGAAACCTGGCGCGTCGAATTGCAGAACGCCGTTCACGGCCAGTTCACCCTCGTGGTCAATTGGGAGCGCCCCGTCGATGTCAAAACCAACGCCTTCGACCTCCCCGAAATCCAGGCCCTCGGCGTCGAACGCGAATCCGGCTATGTCCTGGTCCTGAGCAAGTCCGCCTTGCAGGTCGTCGAAAAATCCTCCAGCCCCGAGCTCATGAAAATCGATCCAGCCGAACTGCCCGACTGGGTCCAAAGCAGTGACCGCCCCGTCCTGGCTTATCGTTACGTGCGCCCCGGCTACAAACTCAGCATCGAAGCCAAACGTTTCGAGGACGCCGCCGTTCTGCAGGCCCTGGCCGACCAGGTGCATTTGACCACCGTCCTTACCGAAGACGGCCAGGCCATGACCGAGATGGCGCTGCAAGTGCGCAACAACGGGCTTCAGCTCCTCGAAATTGAGTTGCCCCCTGGCGCGCAAGTCTGGTCGGCCTTCGTCGGCGGCCAGGCCGTCCGCCCCGCCCGCCGCGATCAGAAACTGCTTCTGCCCTTGCAGGCGGCTGCCGCGGCCGCCGACGCCCCGGTTTCCATCGAAGTCACCTACATTGGCCACGAATCATTTCCCAGCCGCAGCGGCAAGGTCAGCCTGGTTTCGCCCCGCCTGGGTGTCCCCTTGAAAAACGCCCGCTGGGAACTCTACCTCCCCCAGGATTACGATTACGACCACTTCACCGGCAGCATGAGCCCCGAAGCCGGCCGCTCCACGGTTGTCCAAAGCTATTCCCTCCTCGAATACCGCGCCCAGGAGGCGGCCAGGAAGCAAAGCCGTGAGGACGAATCCCGGGCTTTCCTCAGCAACGCCCGCTCCAGGCTGGCCAACAACGAAGTGTCAAGCATCAACAATGCTGATGCATTCAAGAATCTCAGCGTTTCCAGTGACGCTGAGCGCAAGGAGATGGAGGATTTGAAGGAGGCGCTCAATAGCGCTCAAATCTCCAACCTCAAAAAGCAGCAGCGCGTTTACAAAGCCCCGGCCGGGGTGACGGTCGGCTGGGGGCGGCTTAACACGCCGTCGGCGCCCGAAGCGGACGCCGCCGCCAGCCAGCAATGGACCAAACTGCAACAAGCCCAGGAAATTGCCGTCACGCAGGTGCAACCCTTGCGTCTCAACCTGCCCACTCGCGGCCTGCGCCAATCCTTCATCCAAGTCCTGCAAACCGAGGTCGCCAAGCCCCTGACCATCCAATTCACCGCCGCCAACACTGAAACAGGCGGCCTGTTCCGTCACACCGCCGCCTTCCTTTTCGCCCTGGCCATCCTCTGGGCCGCCGTGGCGTTCTTTCTTCACAACCGCACAACCGCCTCCCCCGCAGACCGGCACACCACATTGTGAATAATTCCTACATCTTTCAGGTTGACATACTTTTTGTATAAGGTATAACTTCTTGCATGATTGCGACACAAAAAGCGGACATCGTCAATTTCGGCACCAAAGGGCAGGTCGTCATTCCGCGCCGCTTGCGCCGCGAATTTGAGATCGAGGAAGGCACCAAGGCCGCCGTGGTCGCCACGCCGGAGGGCATTCTGCTCAAGCCCATCACCCGCGCCTACATCCGCAGTCTGCGCGGCTCCCTCAAGGGCACCCAGGCGATGGAGGTCTTCCGGGCGGAACGAAAACGGGAAAGGGACCTGTAATGGCCGTCAAAATCCTGGATAGCTGGGCGCTCATGGCCTTGTTCCACGAGGAACCCGCCGCTGACGAAGTGGAAAAGCTCCTGGCGCTGGCCGCGGCCGACCGCCACAAACTGTTCATGAGCGTGGTGAACTGGGGCGAGATTTATTATTCCGTGAGCCGCGGCGCCTCCCCGGAAATGGCCGAGCAAAAGGCCCGGGAGATGGCCGCCATGCCCATCGAAATCGTCCCCGCCGACCTGCCCCAAGCCCGTCAAGCCGCCATGTTCAAGGCCGCCTGCAAAATGTCCTACGCCGACTGTTTCGGCGCCGCCCTGGCCAAACTCAAAAACGCCGAATTCGTCACCGGCGACCCCGAATTCCGCCAAGTCGAAAAGCACATCAAAATCACCTGGCTCAAATCGTAGCTCTCAGCGAGGCAGCGCGGCAAAGCAACTCATTTTCAGAATAATGGACATGCGCCGTGGGCAACCGCGATCCCAATTCGCCGCCGGCTGCGCTGCCGCGCCAGGCCGCCTCATTGAATCAAAAACGTCACATTGACCGACGCGGATACGCTGATCTCTCCCACCGAAAGCGTTCCCGCCTCCCCGGATGACTCGCCGAGGTTGAAGGTCGCGCCTTGGACCATCCCGCCGGCAAACCCGCGACCCCAATAACCGCCGCCACCCCCGTAATAGCCGCCGCCATCATAGGCGTTGACGCTATAAACCTTCCCTCTCCTCACCCCGAGCTCCGCGGCCAAAGCGTCCGCCTTCTCCCTCGCGGCTTTTATCGCCTTCGCTCTCGCCTCATCCCGGTATTTGCGCAATTCTGATGTCCGGAATTCAATCCCCCGCACATTGTTGACGCCGTTGGTCAGCAACCCGGCCAGAATGTTCTCAAAACTGCCTGTCTTGGTCAGTTTCACCTCGATGGCCCGGCGCACGATGTAGATCGGAACCTTCGACTGTGAAATGTTGTTTTCGTCATTCGGCACAATGCTGATGAAATCCGTCTGCACGTCCTTGTCCTTCACCCCGCTGGCCTTCAAAAACGCCAGCGACCGGGCAACATGCTCGTCATTTTCACGCTTGGCCACATCCAGATTCTCATGGCGCGTCTCCACTCCCACGCCGAGTAAGATCTCATCCGGCGCCACCTTGACCTCCGCCGAGCCGGAGACGCTGATCTGCGGCGGCGGTTGTGACCCTTGGGCCATCGCCCGGGCCGATGGAAAAGCAACAATGACAATCGGTAACAAATATTTGATCAGAGTCTTCATAATTCCTTAAACCTCCAACAAGCCGCGGAGTTGCGGTCTGGCGATCCAGACCCGGGCCATCCCGAGACATCAGGACTGGCTTCCGGACACAATCTGGTCTCTCAAATCCCATGACAGCGCCAGCCGGTTTCTCTCTCGCGGGACGGCCCCATGATTTCAAAGGCGCCATCATCCGTCAAGCCCGCCTCCTCTCGAGAATACATGTTTGACAGAATGGCCCCCGCCACGCGCATTCATCAACATTTGCGCCAATTCATTGAAATGCCAATGAGCGGTGGTTATGTGGGTCAATGCCGTATCAGGCTGAATCATTTTATAGTCCGTCAACCCCCTGGCGCCGTCTGCGGTTGGCGAACGGCGAGCTTCGCCATCCCGCCGCCAATCAGTCCGAAGACTGCTCCGGCCGCCGGCCCGATCATCAGGTGACCCAAAGCCGCCTCCAAGCTGTTTTCGATTCCGAAGGCCCGGGCATTCGTCCAACCGCTCTCCAGGTACTCACGCCACGTCGCAATGTATGCTGGGGATGGAATGTTCGCCGTCATCAAGATCAGGCCGAACGTCACCGCAACCAGGACACTGATCAGGCCGCTCCAGCAACCCGCGATCGGGCCGCCAGTCCATTGGCCGGTCCAGCGCGCCGCGCAATATCCGCTCACGCCCCAGACCACAAACCCGCCAAACATAAAAGCCAGGGTCAGGGGCGGGTTCTCCCCAAGGCGGCTCCCAAAATTCTCCAACGCCATATGTATGACTTGAATGACACCGCCTCCCACGCCAAAACCGGTGCCGATGCGCAACGCCCTGCTGGCCTTTGGAGCCCGCGTCGCTGTCACCCGCAGGAAAACAAAACCATAAAGCAGCAGGGGTGCCACGGTGGCTAATGCCACGGCTCCACCCGGCATCTTCAAGGGAGAATCGGCGCCGATCATCGCCGCCCCAATCAACAGAAGATCGAGTAAAACTCCAAGCAACATCGCGCCCCAAATGATGATCGTAAGGCGCGAAGGGGGGTGCGGGAACTGCCTCATGCGTTACGCTTGTTTAGCGGAACCATCCGAGCCGCGCTACCGGCAGGCGGTTCCCGGCGGCAAATTGGAATTCCAAATCTCATCACGTTGCGACGCTGGGCTCTTTCAAGGCACGGTGCCATGATTTCAAAGGCGCCATCATCCGTCAAGCCCGCCTCGTCCGGGCGACGGCCCTTGCCATCATGAAAACCCCTCGCAGCACGAAAACATACTTGACAACAACGCCCCCGACACGCGTTTTCATCAATATTTACGGGCTTTTTCCGTTAGAAATTTTATGCACACCGTGGACTGTGGAAATCCCGCCACTTGCGCCATAATGAGGAGAAAAGACTGAAATAATGACACAACAACGAATACGGTCCGTAAAAGTCCGTGAGAGTCCGTGTGCGCCCGCCCTCCTTTTTTGTAGGAGTCGAGGTCAAGAGACTCTGATCAGGCGGTCTTGTCCTTCATCCGTGCCATCCGTGAAATCCGCGGTCCAACCCTTGCGCCTTCGCAGCGCTATTCCTGAGAATTGAGTATTCCCGGCAAAATCTTCCGAACCGTCTTTCCGAATGACAAACGAGAAATTCTCAATGACAAATTTTCAATTCCGACGCGGCGCTTTGTTTGCGGCGTGCCGCGCTGTGCCTTGGCGCCTTTGCGTTCTCTTCTACAAGCAGCGGGGAGCAGTCAAAGCGCCCGTCAAACCTGTCAAACCCGATACCTCCTGCCATATCGCACCAGGTCGCAGCCAGTCGCAGCGAGTCAAAGTGATTTCTTTTCTGGCCGTCTCATCCGCCCAAAATCATGCAAGTCATTGAGAACACGAGGTTTGCCAGCGCATTCCCGTCAAACCGGGCCTTCCGGCCCTGGCACAACCAATTTTTGCCAAACGAACCCACTTTCCCTGCGTCTCCAAGGGCATTCGGGGTTGCGGTCGCGCGGCCTTTCTTGAGAACATCGACCGGTTAAGATGACTGATGCTTCCATCAACGCGGCGGGCCGCGATTACCCGGCGGGGGAATTGGTCAGGCGCCTGCTGCGCGTGGCCTGGCATTATCGCGCCGATTTCCTGCTCTCCCTCGCCCTGAGCCTGCTGTTGCTCCTGCTGGGCCTGCTCGGCTTGCAATTGTTGGGCGTGGTCATCGATGTCATCCGCCATGCCCTCGATCCCTCCCAACGCCCCCCCGCCTATCCCTTCGGCTGGACGCCGCCCCCCAACTGGCCGGCCTTGCGCATCGTTTCCGTCTTGTCCCTGGCCATCATCGCGCAGGCCCTCCTCCGCGCGGTGCTGACCTGGGCCTACAACATGACCACCGCCCGCCTGACCCAGGGCGAAATCGTCCCCGACCTGCGCGACCAGCTTTACGCCCGTTTGCAGCGCTTGAGCTTTCCCTTCTTCGACATGCACGGCTCCAGCTCCATCTTCAACCGCGTCACGGGCGACGTGCAAAACACGCGGCTCTTCGTCGATGGCGTGCTCCTGCAGGGCCTCAACATGATTCTCACTCTGGTGGCCTATGGCATTTTCATGTGGCGCATTCATCCGTCCCTGACCATGGCCTGCCTGAGCGTGGCCCTCCCGCTCTGGGGGGTGACCCATTATTTCTCGGGCCGCCTTCGCCCCGCCTATCTGCGCAACCGCGAAATCAGCGACCATCTGGTGCAACTCTTCACCGAAAGCATCCGCGGCATGCAAACCGTCAAGGGCTTCGCCGCCGAACCGCAGCAAATCGGCCGCTTCGAGGCCGCCAACAACCTGGTCTCAGGCCAGCAACGCCTCATTTTCCTCAACCTGTCCATTTTCACCATGTTGACCCAATTGCTGTCGCAGCTCAGCCTCGTCATCCTCTTCAGTTACGGCGGCTGGCTTTTCGTCCAGGGCCAAATCCCGTTGGGCGGCGGATTGGTGGTCTTTGCCGGCTTGCTGCAACAATTCAACGGCCAGGTCGCCAACATCTCCACCATCGCCAACTCCGTCCAGCAGAGCCTGGCCGCCGCCCGCCGCGTCTTCGAGGTGCTGGACACGCCCCTGGGCGTCGAGAGCAAACCCGGCGCCACCGTCCCCCCGCCCCTCTCCGGCCGCGTCGTCTTCGATAACGTGACCTTCGGTTACAAGCCGGACAATCCCGTCTTGCGCGACATCTCCTTCGAGGCCAAACCGGGGCAGGTCATTGGCATCTTTGGCTTGACGGGCGCGGGCAAGAGCACCTTGTTAAGCTTGATCCCGCGCTTCTACGACCCGCAACAGGGGCGCATTCTCGTGGACGGGCATGACGTGCGCGACTTGGACCTGGACGCCTGCCGGCGGCAAATCGGCCTCGTTTACCAGGAAAGTTTCCTCTTCTCCAACACCGTCAGCGCCAACATCGCCTTTGGCAATCCTCACGCCACGCCGCGCCAGATCGAGCAGGCGGCCCGCAGGGCGTGCGCGCATGATTTTATCCTGTCCTTGCCCCGCGGCTACGACACGGTCCTGGGCGAATCCGGCGTGGACCTTTCCGGCGGCCAGCGCCAGCGCCTGGCCCTGGCCCGCGCCCTCTTGCTCCAGCCGCCCATCCTCATCCTGGACGACCCGACGGCCTCGGTCGATCCCGGCACCGAACAGGAAATCGCCTCGGCCCTGCGCGTGGCCATGGCCGACCGCACCGCCTTCATCGTCTCCAGCCGCCTGAGCTTGCTGCGCCGGGCCGACCTGATCCTGGTGCTCCACGAAGGCTGGCTCCTTCAAACCGGCCGGCACGATGAACTGGCCCATCTGCCAGGCCCTTACCGCGAGACCGTGCTCCTGCAATTGATGGACCTGGGCCGCCCGGAGGAACAGGCCGCATGAGCAAGTACGAAACCGCCGCCTCCGACCGCGAGGCCATCACCTATTACGATCCGGTGGACCATCGCGACGCGGACCAGGTGCCGCTGCGCCTGGACCTGGTCCGCCGCGTCTTCGCCTTCACCCGGCCTTACGCCGCGAAACGAAACCGGCTTTTAGTATTGACTACACTGCGGGGCCTGCAGTTGCCCGCCCTGGCCTGGATGATCGGCTGGACCATCAACGGCCCCATCGCCGGCAGGGACAGCGCCGGCATCCTCCGCCATGCCGCCGCCTACCTGGCCTTGACCTTGTTCATGGTCGGCACCCTCTATTACCGCCAGCTCTTCGCCCTCCAATTGGGCGAGGCCGTGGCCCACGACATGCGCTCGGCGCTCTTCCGCAAACTCACCACCCTGCCCATGGCCTACTTCAACCGCACCAAGTTCGGCCGCATCATCAGCCGCCTCACCTCGGACATCGACAGCGTGCGGGTCGGCATCCAGGACGTGGCCTTCATCGTCATCGTGCAGGCCCTGCAAATGGCCGGCTCCGCCCTGCTCATGGCCTGGTATGATTGGAAATTGTTTTCCCTCATGCTGCTGCTCGCCCCCATGATCTGGCTGGTCAACGAACGCTATCGCCGCGAGATGGCCGGGCGCTTGCGCCGCGTCCAACAATCCTGGAGCCACCTCAGTTCCACCCTGGCCGAATCCGTCGGCGGCATCCGCGTCACCCAGGCCTTCGTGCGCCAGGACATCAATTCCGGCTTCTTTCGCCGCCTCGTCGCTTTGCACGGCGACAACAACGTCGGCGTGGCGCGCGCTTCGGCCGTTTTCGTGCCCTTGCTCCAACTCAAAAGCCAGCTCTTCCTCGGCGCCGCCGCCCTGCTCGCCGGCTACGGCGCCTTGCAACCCCACACCTGGATGCACATGGAGGTCGGCGACCTCGTCATCTTCTTTTTCCTCGCCAATCTGTTCTTCGAACCGGTGCAGGTCATCGGCAACCAATACAACCAGGCCCTTACCGCCATGGCCGGCGCCGAACGCCTCTTCCGCCTCCTCGACCAGGCCCCGGATTGGAGCGACGCCCCGGAGGCCAGGCCCTTGCCCGCCTTGCGCGGCCGCGTCGAATTCCAGTCCGTCCATTTCGAATACCGCCCCAACCGGCCCGTGCTGACGGATATTTCCTTTGTCGCCGAACCAGGACAGACCGTGGCCCTGGTGGGCGCCACCGGCAGCGGCAAAACCACCCTCGTCGCCCTCCTGCAAAAGTTCTATCTGCCCACCCGCGGCTCCATCCTCATCGACGGCCAGGACCTGCTCCGCGTCACCACCGGCTCCATCCTCAAGCAAATGGGCAACGTGCAGCAGAACAATTTCCTGTTCTCCGGCTCGGTCATCGACAACATCCGCTTCGCCCGCCCCGAAGCCACGGAAGCCGACGTGCGCGCCACCCTGGCCGCCCTCGACTGTCTGGACATGATCGAGAGCCTGCCCGGCGGCCTGCAATATCAGATCGGCGAAAAAAGCGCCGGCCTTTCCCTGGGCCAGCGCCAATTGGTTTGTTTTGCCCGCGCCTTGCTCGCCCGGCCTCGCATCGTGGTGTTGGACGAGGCCACCAGCGCCATCGACACCGTGACCGAAGACCGCTTGCAACACGCCCTGGAAATTCTCCTGCGCGGGCGCACCGCCTTTGTCGTGGCCCACCGCCTCAGCACCATCCGCCAGGCCGGCCTGGTGCTGGTCCTCGACCAGGGCCGCATCATGGAACGGGGCACGCACCAGACGCTCTTGCGCGCCGGCGGCATTTACGCCCGCCTGCACAGGGAATTCATCGGTTCCGGCCCCTAATCCTTCCCCTTCCTTCCCCTCCTTCCTAATCCTAATCCTAATCTTAATCGTAATCTTAATCTTCATCGAAAGGGAGATTAGGAGTAGGATTAAGATTAGGAGTAAGATTAGGAGCAAGCAGCAAAAATGGCTGCATGCCAGCGAGAATGAACTACGCCACTTCGTTGATCGTTTGAAACGCAGCATACGCGGTCACTCTCGCGAGCTTGTCCCAGAAATCCAACTCCAACTGCGTGACCGTGTAGTCCTTTCGATTCGTCCTCTGCTCGTCCTCAAAGTAGTGAAACAGGATACCCGAGAAGTCCCCGGTATAACGCCAATTGGAATGTGCCACCGCGTTTCGGAGTCCGCGAACAGGGTAGTCAGTCAGATACATGCAGCACTTCTTGAGCGTCGATCCAGTGGCTGCTAATTTGCGGAGTCGGGAAAAACATGCGTCGCCGAGATAGACAAACACCACATAGAGTTGGCAGACGACCTGTGCGCGGATAAGTGGCGCGAAAGTGCCGGATGTTGCTTGCTGTCGATGTGCAAAATCCATGAAGCGCTCGAAGGCCACAAGCTCTTCAATACGCCATTGTAAACCAACTGCATCCTCGTCTCGAATCGCGCAAAGAACCTCCTTGGGCAACGCTTTTACCTCTGCTGCAATCGTGGAGGCAAGGCAGTTGCTTGTCGGGGGCGTCAGGCCAAGGTCTTCGCGTAGTCTTGGTGAAAACTTGCGCATGATGTCATCGAGCTTATTCCACGAGTGCGACATAGCGACAAACCTATGCGGGGGAGAGGAAAATGCGAAGCATTTTCATGCAGTCCGGCGTGGCGGCCACAGCGCCTAAAGACAGCCTCGTGACACCCGACAGCACCACGCGGCACCAAAGATTCGAGCGCGCTTCCAACGAAGGATTATCCAGCTTCGATTCCGGTGATTGCTTCGAGAAACTCCGTCGGCGTAAGAGCCGGAACCGGCGATCCCGCAAAATCCGACACGTTGCGGGTAACGATGTAGTCGCTGCCGGTTGCTTCCGCGACGCTGGCGACGAGCGCGTCTTCAAAATCTCCCAATGACAACTGACGGGCGCGCTGGAAATTCGTCTTATCGGATGGATGAACAACAAAGTCGGCCAGCAATCCGTCTATCGTTTGGTTTGCGAGATCGGCGCCGGACCATTTTTCGATGAGGTAGTGCAGCGTGGTGATGGCGTGCCCCGGCAATACTGCAAGATATTCGCCGGAACGGGCACGGTGCAGGACTTCTTCCGAAGCGTGGTAATGAGGCAAACGATTTTGAGCAACATCCAGCAGCACGTTCAAATCCACCGTGATCTTCATCGGTGTTTGTCAACAACGCGCTTCCGGTAAGCCTCACGGGCGTCCACATCCGCCGGAACCGAGCCAGAGAACTTGACGTTTTCAGGGTGAGGGGCGCGCCGTGTCGTGCTTTGCAGCCGCCTGGCATACCGCGTGAAAATCTCCGCGACACTGGTCGCGTGCTCTTTGGCGTAAGTCTCGAGGAATTCAGCCTCCTCTCTCGGCAGTTGCACTGTCACTTCCGTCGCCTTCATGGCGCTACTATGCCTGTTTACGGCGGAAAGTCAAAGCGGAACATGCTTATACTCGCTTTTCGCGGCGATTCCGTCCGTTCTGAATCGTCGTTTATGCTGTGGTCAATGAATCGTCATTTTCCTCCACTCTCCGCGCCAATTTTTCAACAGTTGCCCTGCCGCCGGTGACTTGGCACACTGCGCCTCCGCATGCGTGAGACAATTCGAGCCTGGATCGAAGCCATCGAGGCCCCGTTCCTGGAGACCATCTTCAACAAGCGCCGCGGCCTGCGCGCGGACCTGGTCCGCTCCTTCCTGTTCGGCTTGTCCAAGGTTTACCAGCTCTACCTGGTCATTCACCGCGTCGCCATCCGCTCCCGTTTGATCCGCGATACCACCCTCGGCATCCAGGTCATTGCCATCGGCAACCTCACCCTGGGCGGCACCGGCAAAACGCCCGTCGTCGAGAAATTCGCCCGCGAATTGCAAAAGCAGGGCCGCACCGTTGCCATCCTCTCCCGCGGCTGGCGTTCCAAGCCACAGCCTTTCGGCCAGATGCTCTTGAACAAGCTGCTCCTGCGCGAGGACAGCACCCCGCCGCGCCTGGTTTCGGACGGCAAATCCCTCCTGCTCGATTCCGAGACGGCCGGCGACGAACCCTACATGCTCGCCTCCAATCTCAAGGACGTCGTGGTGCTGGTGGACAAAAACCGCGTCAAAAGCGGCCGCTACGCCATCGAGAATTTCGGCTGCGACACCCTGCTGCTCGACGACGGCTTTCAGTACTGGAAACTGGCCGGACGCCGCCAGGACGTGGTGCTGGTCGATTGCCAGCAGCCTTTTGGCAACGAGCATTTGTTCCCTCGCGGCACCTTGCGCGAGCCGCCCTCCCACCTCTCGCGGGCCAGCGTCATTTTCATCACCAAAAGCGACGGCCAGACTGCCGCCTTGCGCCAGCGCATCAGCCAGTACAGCCCGGGCACCGGCATCATCGAGTGCATCCACGCCCCCCTTTACTTCGAAGACGTCTTCACCGGCGAGCGCCAGGGACTGGATTTCCTCCAAGGCAAACGCGCCGCCGCCCTCAGCGCCATCGCCCAGCCGGAAAGTTTTGAACAGAGCCTGGTCACGTTGTGCCGCGAGCTGGTCTATTCCAAACGCTTCGCCGACCACCACCGCTTCTCCCAGCAGGAAATCATCAACGCCATCAACCGCAGCAAAAAGCGCCAGGCCCATGTCATCGTCACCACCCAGAAAGACGCCGTGCGCTTCCCCAGGCTCGACCGCCGCGATCTCCCCATCTATTTCATGCGCGTGGAAATCAAAATCCTCAGCGGCGCCGGGGACTTTGACGATTGCGTGCGCAAAATCTGCCTGCGCTGAACATGCCTGACCCCACCGAAAATATCCTGGTGCGCGGCCACAATTGGCTGGGGGACGCCATCATGAGCGCGCCCGCCCTCATGCGCCTGCGCCAGGCCAGGCCCGTCGCCCTCATCGCCCTGCTCGCGCCGGAAAAACTCGCCGGCTTGTGGCAGGACCAGCCTTTTCTTGACAAAGTCATCGCCTTTTCCCCGGCGGAAAACATCTGGCAGGTCAGCCGCCGCCTCCGCCGGCAAAACTTCTCCGAGGCCCTCGCCCTCCCCAATTCCATCCGTTCCGCCCTGGAACTCTGGCTGGCCGGGATTCCGCGCCGCGTCGGCCTGGCCCGGCCGGGGCGCGGCTTGTTCCTGACGCGGGCGCTGCCGCCGCGCCCGGACGCCCTGCCCATGCGCCGGCGGACCTCCCGCGAAATCCACCGCCTGATTGCGCACGACGCGCCGCCGGCCGCCCTCCCGCCCGCCTCCCACCAGGTCCATGACTACTTGTATTTGACCGCGGAATTGGGCGCGTCCCCCGAACCCCTCCCGCCGCGCATCGTCATCAACGACCAGCAAGCCGCCCAGCTCTGTCAAAAGATGCGCCTGGAAACCGCGCCGCCGGGACGCCCCTGGTTTGGACTCTGCCCGGGAGCGGAATATGGCCCGGCCAAACGCTGGCTGGCCAGGCGGTTTGTCGCCTCCGCCGTGCTCTTGCAAAAGCAAACCCACTGCCGCTGGCTGGTCTTTGGCGGTCCGGGCGATGTGGACTTGGCGGAGAAGATCACGACCGAAATCCGCTATGTGGCGCGCGAGGCGGATGGCGTGATCAACCTGGCTGGCAAGACGAATTTGAGGGAACTGGCCGCCGCGCTTAAACTCTGCCGCCTGCTCTTGACCAACGACACCGGCCCGATGCACCTGGCCGCCGCCCTGGGCACGCCGCTGATTGCGCTTTTCGGCAGCACTTCCCCCGATTTGACCGGCCCCTTCTGTTGTCCGTTCGCCCAAATCGTGCGCACGCCCGTCCCCTGCGCCCCCTGTTTCCGCCGCGAATGCCCCATTGACATGCGCTGTCTCAACGGCATCCAGACGGCGCAAGTCATCGAGGCCGCGCGCCTGCTGCTTCATCCTCAATCCAATGCCTGATCGTCAGCAAGGGAGGCCGCGGCGATACAAATCCGCAGTTGACGCGTCGGCCCTGCGCTTGCCTTTCCGCGGGAGGTGCGGAATACTCAAGCTGTGCATCATACGGTTACCGAATTAACCGATCAGCTCATCGCCTCCTACGCCCGCGTAGGCGGCATTAACCACCTCGACGGCAAAAACCTGCCCTCCAAAAGCGCCATTGCCGCCATTACCCTCGACTTGCTCCGCCTCCTGTTCCCCGGCTTCTTCGATGAGAAATCCATCCATTCCTCCCAGTTGAAGATCGAGATCGCCACCCTCATCGATTCGGTACTGCAACGTCTCGAGGAAGAAATCGGCAAGAGCCTCGATTACGCCGGCGAAACCGACAAAAAGGAATTGGGCCGCTTGTCGCGCTCCCTGACCATTGATTTCCTGGGCAGCCTCCCCCGCATCCGCGATTTGCTGGCGACCGACACCGAAGCCGCTTTCCAGGGCGACCCCGCCGCCCTGAGCAAGGACGAGGTCATCGTGGCCTATCCTTTCATCGAAGCCATCGCCGTGCAACGCCTGGCCCACGAATTGTATCTGCAAAAAATTCCGCTCATCCCCCGCATCATGACCGAATGGGCCCACGGCCGCACCGGCATCGATCTGCATCCCGGCGCGCGCATCGGCTCCCACTTCTTCATCGATCACGGCACCGGCACGGTCATCGGCGAAACCTCGGTCATCGGCGACCACGTTAAAATGTACCAAGGCGTCGGCTTGGTGGCCCGCTCCCTGGCCGGCGGCCAGGCGCTTCGTGGCCATAAACGCCACCCCACCGTGCAGGATCACGTCACCATTTACGCCAATGCCACCATCGTGGGCGGCGAAACCGTCGTCGGCGCCGGCACCACCATTGGCGCCAGCGTCTTCCTGACCCAAAGCGTCCCCCCCAATTCCCTCGTCACCTACGAAAACATGGACATCCGGGTCACCAGCAAGAATGACCGCCCTGCCGACTACCAAATCTAGCCTGTGATTCAGGGTGGGAGCGGTGTTGCCTTTCGCCCCCGGCCTCTTTATCGTCCCGTTTTCTATGGCTCAGATTGAACCTTTTGCCGCCCTGCGTCCGCGCCCCGATTGGGCGGCGAAGATTTGCGAATTGCCTTACGATGTCTTGTCCTCCGCCGAGGCCCGCGACGTGGCCGGGGACAATCCGCTCAGTTTCCTGCGCGTCAGCAAGCCCGAAATTGACTTGCCGGCGGCCGTGGAGCCCGACGATCCGCAGGTTTATGCCAGGGGCCGCGAGAACTTCAAACGATTGCTGGCCCAAGGCGCCCTCCGCCAGGATGCCTCGCCCTCCTTCTATTTCTACCGCCAAATCATGGACCGCCATTCCCAGACAGGGCTGGTCGCGGTGGCCAGTTGCCGGGATTATCGCCATGGCATCATCAAGAAGCACGAGTCCACCCACCCCGACAAGGAGGACGACCGCGCGCGCCACATCGAAGCGCTGCAGGCGCAGACGGGGCCGGCGCTGCTCTTTTATCGCGCCGGCAAGGCGCTGAACGAATTCACCGCCCGGCACACCGCCGGGACGCCGGACGTTGATTTTGTGGCCAGGGACGGCATCCGCCATTCCTCGTGGACGGTGCGCGACCCGGCGGACATCCAGTCCATCAAGGACGCCTTCGCCCGCATCCCGTCGCTTTACATCGCCGATGGGCACCATCGCACGGCGGCGGCGGCGCGGGGCAGGAGCGGCTTTTTTTTGAGCGTCATTTTCCCGCACAACCAAATGCACATCCTCCCCTACCACCGGGTCCTGAGGGATTTGAACGGGCTGTCGCCGGCCCGGTTGCTCAAGAAACTGGAGGAGGTTTTCATCGTGGCTCCGGGCGGCCCGCCCGCGGGGGGGACTGTTCATGAATTGGGGCTTTATCTCGACGGCGCATGGCGCGCGCTGCGTTTTCGGCCTGAAATCGCCCAGGCGGGGGAGGCGGTGGATCGCCTCGATGTTTCGCTGCTGCAACGCCGGGTGCTGGCGCCGCTCTTCGGCATTGAGGATCCGCGAACCAGCCGGCGCATCCAGTTCGTGGGCGGCATCCGGGGAACGGCGGAGCTGGAGAAACTGGTCAATGCCGGCCAATTCGCCTGTGCCTTCGCCCTGTCGCCGGCGCGGGTGGAGGATTTGATGGCCATCGCCGACGCGGGCGGCGTCATGCCCCCGAAGAGCACCTGGTTCGAGCCTAAACTGCGCGACGGCATGTTTTGCCATATGCTTTAGTTTTGACAAATGGCTGGCGATGCCGCGGTTCATGGCCGCGGCCGTTTTATACAAAATGGCGTTAAAGAGTGTCCATCCAGTGGAAGCATGATTATACTGCGTGTAAACAATGAGTTCTAAATCGAATCCAAAGCCGGCCCCGCCGCCCGGCGCCAGGCCCGCCGCCAAAACGCCCCCTGCTCCGCCCCCCGCGATCAAGGTGCCGCCCCTGTTCCGGCGCATCGACTGGTGGACGATGGCCATTGCTTTTGCCGTTGTTTGGACGGTCTATTTCATCACCCTGGCGCCCGAAGTGACGCTGGAGGACTCCGGCGAATTGGTGACCGGAGCTTATTGGGCCGGGATTCCGCATCCGCCGGGCTACCCGTTTTGGACCATTTACACCTGGCTTTGGACGGCGCTGATTCCCTTCGGCAACGCCGCCTGGCGCGTGCAACTGGCCGAGGCCTCCACCGCCGCCATGGCCTGCGGGGTGCTCGCCCTCATGGTGTCGCGGGGGGCCAGCATGTTGATGGAAGGCATCGAAGAGCTCAAAGGCATGACCGGCAAATGGGAGGGGGCCATCTGCATGGTGTCGGGCGCCACGGCGGGCTTGTTGATGGGCTTCGGCAGTTCCATGTGGTTCGAATCGGTGGCGATCAACCGTATTTCCCCCTTTGGGGTGCCGTGGCTTATGTTGGTGCTGGCGTTCCTGCTCCGCTGGATTTACGCCCCCCACCAGCGGCGCTACCTCTACCTGGCCATGTTCTGCTTCGGCATTTGCGCCACCATCCACCAGACGCTCATCATTGCCGCGCTGGGCATTGAAATCGGGATTGCCATGTGCCAGCCGCGCCTGGGACGCGATCTTTACCTGGTCAACAGCCTGGTTTGGATGGGCGGCCTGATCGCCAAGGCCAACCACCTTTTGCCCGGCCTGGATGCGGCGGACCCCATGATCATGCTGATCTTCAATGCCGTGGGCGTGGCCTCGCTTTTCGCCTGCGGCTGGCTGGCCATCCAGACGGTGGGCCTGGGCACGGAATGGAAGGCGGTCCTGTTCATGGCCCTCCTTTGGCTGGCCGGGGCCTCGTTCTATTTCTATGAACCGTTGGCCGGCATGACCGATCCCCCCATGCAATGGGGCTACCCCCGCACCGTCGCCGGTTTCTTTGAGGCCATCAGCCGCGGCCAGTATAACAAAGTGGTCCCGACCGACATCTTCCGCGATTTCCATCATTTCCTCATTGAACTGGGAATGCTCGTGGATCATGTGGCGGACGCCTTTAACTGGGTCTGCATGTTTTTCGCCTTCCTGCCGCTGTTTTTCCTGTTCAAAATGCAGAAACGCGAGCGCGCCTGGATCGTGCTCGTCGCGGCCTTGTATCCGTTCCTGGGTGTCCTGCTCACCATCACCCTCAATCCAACCCCGGACCGCGCCAGCGCCGATTTGGTCAAGACATTTTTCCTGCCGTCCCACACGCTGGTGGCGATCATGATCGGTTATGGGCTGGCGTTGACCGCGGCCTACATGGCCACCCATTACCAGCAGTTTCGGCGCTGGGGGCTCGTCGCCGCCCTCTTCGTGGCGCTGCCGCTGGCCTTCTACAATCTCAAAGACGCCACCGGCAAACATTTCCTGGGGCTGGATGGCGACATTGCCTGGGGCCAGTTGCCGCACTGGATCGGCCAGGCCTTCGCCAAGGACCAATACGGCCTGCCCATCTTTGCCAACCTGATTCTGGTGGCCCTGGTCCTGGTGTTCATCGCCGGCCTGGCGCTCTATCGGCAGCGGGCGCCCTTGCTCATCACCCTGGCGCTCTTTGCCGCCATGCCGCTCTATTCGGGGCTGTCCCATTGGTTCCACAGCGAGCAGCGCAATCATTGGTTCGGCTATTGGTTTGGGCACGACATGTTCACGCCGCCCTTTGTCGGGGCCGACGGCCATTTGACTTACGACGCCGCGCAACGGGAGGCGGCGGCCCAGGGGCCGGACGGCCTGATGGTGTTTCCCGAGATGGCGCGGGATGCGGTCTTGTTTGGCGGCACGGACCCGGGCCGATTTTGCCCCACTTACATGATTTTCTGCGAGAGTTTCATTCCGCACAGTTGCCAGCCGGTCCAGGACCGGCACTTCGACCGCCGCGACGTCTATATCATCACCCAGAACGCCCTGGCCGATCCCGTCTATTTGGATTACATCCGCGCGCAGTTTAATCGCAGCGCGCAAATTGATCCGCCCTTCTTCCAGAATCTTTTGCCCGGAGCGCTTCCAACGTTGTTTCACGGCCCAACGCGCTGGCTGGCCTGGCTGGATGATATTTTCGAATGGATTGGGGGCCGGATTGAATTTCGCCGCCGCACCGGCACCTCCTGGTTCGAGGCGGACCAATTCAGCAACCCACGGGACCTGGCGGCGCGCCTGCGCAAGAGCGATCACCAGGATGCCTTGTCCCGCTACCTCTACGGCCGGCTCAGCCCGGCCACGCAGGCCCTGGTGGACGGGGCGGGAGAGGAGAAGGCGTTGTGCCGGGCCTTGGCAAAGGATTTCAACGCCATCCTCAAGGGCGGAACCATCTATGAGACGGAGCGGTTCAAGGGGATCAAGCTGCCGCCGCTGATTGTGGATGCGATGAACAGGAGCAACATCCCCGCGACGATCATCCGGCTGAACCGGCGGTTGTTGGAGGAGGCCTATTCGGGGGACATGGCGCGCAGCCTGGGCGGGGTGTATCCCGACACCGAAATCGACACCCCCACCCGTGATGACTTGCAGGAACGCATCAATTCCTATTACCAGGACGCCGCGCGACGCATGCAGCACGACCAGCAGTTTCCCAACGAACCGCGCCAGATCAAGCCGGGGGAGGACGTGCGGGTCGAGAACGGCCGCATCCAGATCGGAGGGGGGCAAACCACGGTCATGGGGATCAACGGGCTGATAGCGCAGATCATCTTTGAAAGGAACCCGGGCCACGAATTTTACGTGGAAGAAAGCTTCCCGCTGGACTGGATGTATCCCTACTTGACGCCCTTCGGGGTCATCATGAAGGTCAACCGCCATCCGCTGCCGGAGATGACGCAGGACATTATTGACAAGGACCACGCCTTTTGGAGCCGGTTTTCGGAGCGGACCATCGGCAACTGGATCACCTACGACACCAGCATCCAGAAAATCTGCGCCTGGGCGGAGGAGGTCTATCTGCGCCACGATTTTGCCCGGTTCACCGGGGACCGGAAGTTCGTGAGCGATGACGACGCCCAAAAGTCCTTCTCCAAAATGCGCAGCGCGATTGGAGCCAGCATCTACCAGTGGCGCGCCCATAACTCCCGCTCGCCCGAGGAGAGCGCGCGGGTCAACAAGGAGGCGGAATTTGCCCTCAAACAAGCCTTTGCCTATTGCCCCTACAGCGCGGAAGTCGTTTCCCACCTCATGAACCAGCTCCTGGCCGGCGGGCGCATTGATGAGACCCTCATGGTGCTCCGCACCTGCCAGAAGCTGGACCCCTACAACGGCATGATCACCGACTGGATCAATCAATTGGAGCACAGCAAGGCGTCGGGCGGCGCGGTCCAGGCCGGGCAGTTCCTGGCCCAAATCCAGCGCGCCGTCGAAGCCGGCCAGACCAATGGCGCCCGGCAAATGTTGGAGCAGCTTTTGCATTTCTCAGGGGCCGACCCGGGCCTGATGATGGGTGTGGCCAGCCTCTATCTGCGCCTGGGCGACCTGGCCGGGAGCGAGGCGGCGTTCCAGAGGCTCACGCAGTTGGCCCCCGACATGTCCGGGGCGTGGTACGACCTTGCCCTGGTGCAGGCCAATCGCGGCGAGACGGCCCTATCCGTCGCCTCGCTCAAGAAAGCCTTCGCCTTGTACCCCGAGGAGATGAAGCGGGAGCCCAACATGCCGAATCTGCGCGAACATTTCCGCCACGAGCCGGGGTTTGACAAATTCCGCCAGTCGCCGGAATTCAAGGCGGCCTTCCCAGATGGGCTGTGAGGCCGGCCGGGGAGTTCAGGGTTGAATTTTCGCCGGCCGCTCTTCTTAATGCGGCGTGGCAACGAACCGATTGGAACGCAGTTTGAGGGCCACCTTCCTGGGCTTGGCGGTCAACGCCGCCCTGACCGCCTTCAAATTCGCCGCCGGCCTGCTGGGCCATTCCCATGCCTTGACCGCCGACGCGGTGGAATCGGCGGCCGATATTTTCAGCTCCATCATCGTGTGGCGCGGCGTCACCACGGCGGCGGAGCCGGCGGACGCCGACCATCCTTACGGCCACGGCAAGGCGGAGCCTTTGGCGGCGGCCTCGGTCGCCATCCTGCTGCTGCTGGCCGCCGGCGGCATCGTGGCCAGGTCGGTCCTGGGACTTTTTGAAACCCGCACCAGGCCGCAGGCCTTCACACTTTGCGTTTTGATTGTTGCTGTCGTCGTCAAGGAAATCCTCTATCGCTTCGTCGCGCGCGAAGCGGGGTCGCTGCGTAGCATCGTCCTGCTGTCCGACGCCTGGCATCATCGCAGCGACGCCATCACCTCGCTGGCCGCGGGCCTGGGCATCGCCCTGGCCTTGTTCGGCGGCCCGCGCCTGGCTTTTGCCGACGACGCCGCCGCCATGGTGGCCGGAGCCATCATCGCCTGGAACGGTTGGCGCTTGCTCCGCCCGGCCTTGAATGAGTTGATGGACGCCGCGCCGGGCAGCGCCTTGATCTCGGACATCCGCGCCGCCGCCGGCGCCGTCCCCGGCGTCCGCGCCGTGGAAAAGTGCATCGTGCGCAAGATGGGCGTGCAGTATTTCGTCGATATGCACGTGGAGGTCGATCCCGGCATCACCGTGCAACAGGGCCACCACATCGCGCACAACGTCAAGGACAAGGTGCGCGCCGCCATCCCGTCCGTCTATGACGTGCTCGTCCATATCGAGCCCGCCGCAGTCAAGTAAAGCCGGGCCGCCGCTGCCATGAACGCGGCCGGCCGGGCAAAATCGCTTGCGACAACCGTGCCCGGGTGGTGTAGATTCGCTCCGTCGTTGAATTCAAAAGAAAGGCGCATCCATGTCGGCGGCGGAGCGCGGCGTCACATAAGAATATGGAAATCAAAAGAATTGGCTCACAGCCTTCCAACAAAGGACCGGCCGATTGGTTTACCGGCACGGTGCGCATTGATCCTCTGTTTCAGGCAGCCGCTCCGGCGCGCGTGGGCGGCGCCAGCGTCACATTTGAGCCGGGCGCTCGAACGGCGTGGCACACCCATCCTCTCGGCCAGACTTTGATCGTTACGACCGGCTGCGGCTGGGCGCAACGGGCGGGCGGGCCCATTGAGGAAATCCGCCCCGGCGATGTGGTTTGGTTCCCTCCGGGCGAAAAGCACTGGCATGGCGCGACCCCAACCACCGCCATGACGCACATCGCCATTGCGGAAAACCTCGACGGCAAAGTGGTTGACTGGATGGGAAAGGTCAGCGACGACCAATACCGCAGGTGATCCGGCGCCTTGCCGGCCCCTCCCACCTTGCTCCTACCCCCACACCCCCGCGATCTTCGTCCCGCAGAACCGGCATTTGCCGCCCGCGACGTCCATCCGCGTCACGGCGAAGATGTCGCGTTCGACGACGGCTTTCTTGCAGCTCGGGCACCAGGTCGTCTCCGCGCCTTCCAGCCCGGGCACGTTGCCGATATAGACGTAATGCAGCCCCTCGGCGCGGGCGGCCTCCCGGGCCTTGAGCAGTGTCTCCACGGGCGTGGGCGTCAGGTGGGCGAGTTTGTGTTGCGGATGGAAGCGCGAGAAGTGCAACGGCCGGTCCGGCCCCAGTTCCTTGACGATCCAGCCGCTCATGCGCCGGATGGTGTCGAGGCGGTCCGTGTAAGTCGGCACGACGAGGTTGACGATCTCAAACCACAGCCCGAGGTCGTTGAGCGTTTTGGTCGTGGCCAGGATGGCGGCCAGTTTGCCGGCATTGAGCTTCTTATAGATTTCGTCGTCGAAGCCTTTCAGGTCCACGTGGGCGGCGTCGGCGTATTGATAAAGATCGCGGGCGGGCCGTTCCTCGATGGAACCGCAGGTGACGACGATGTTCTTGATCTTGCGCTCGCGCGCCGCCTTGCACGTGTCCTGCGTGTATTCATAGAAGGCCGTCGGTTCGGAGTAGGTGTAGGAAATGGACGGGCAACCCAGCGCCTCGGTCACGGCCACGACGTCCTTGGGGAAAAGGCTCAGCCGCGCCATTTGCTCCATCGTGAGGCTGGCTGGCAGGGGCGGCTGCAAACGGAGTTCCGCCCCGCGCGGGTCCTTGGTCTCCTCCGGTTTCTTCTGCGATATCTCCCAGTTCTGGCAATTGAGGCAGCGGAACACGCAGCCGGAGGTGGCGATCGAAAAACTCAGCGTGCCCGGCATGAAATGGAACAGCGGCTTTTTCTCCACCGGATCCACATGAAACGTGCACGGGTCGCCATAGGCCAGCGTGTAAAGAACGCCGTCGCGGTTGACCTTGTTGCGGCAATGGCTGCGGTCGCCCGGACTGAGAATGCAGTTATTCGGGCAAACCTTGCACTGCACGTTGCGGCCGAGCTTGAGGTAATGGCGCGCCTCCATCACCCAGCCCCGTTTTTGCCATAGTTCCCAAAGCTCGCCCGTGGGCGCGTCGCCTTTGAAAATTTCCGCCGGCGCCTCGGCCTCGCGCCATTTGGCGAACCAATCGAACAACGGAATCCCCTCCGCCAAGCCGATCACACCGGCCGCGCCCAGACCGAGGGCGGCGCGGCGCGACATGCCTCCGGCCAGGCCGGCCTCACGACGCGATGTAGGGCGGGAGTTCACGTCTCCGGGCGGGGTTTGATCCAGCCCCGCCGCTGCAAGGCAAGATACGCCGCCGGAACCACGTGCGCCAGCAGCAAAACAATCAGCGGCAGGTGGAACATGCGGTGCAGCGTCAGCGCGGACTTCTCGTCCAGCAATTTGCCGAAGCCATAGCGGCCATCCATGATGTAACCCGTCGCCAGAAAGGCCATCACCACGGGCAGCAACAGCCACCCGCTCCACCGCACTGTTTTGAGGGAAATAATGTTGATTGTGCTCATACGAAGTCTTTCTCACGCCGCGATTCCCCGCGCTAACCTTGGACGCAAAGCCGTCAGGCCGCCCATCAAATTCATGGCGGCGGCCAGCAGGCACACCCCCGCCACGCCAATCCACGGTATCAGAAGCGCGCTGGCCAGCACGGCCCCCAGGAACGCGCCCAGAAAATCCGCTGTGTAAAGCCGCGACGCCCCCGCCGCCGTGCCGTCGAATTCCAGCCGGTTGGCCAGGGGGAACTGCGCCCCCACCAGCATGGCCAGCACCAAAGTCAGCCAGCCAATGGCCGTCTTGATGACGCCCAGCGCCGCCGCATTCCCCAACTGATGCAGCAACGGCAGCGAACAGGCCAGCAGCGCCGCATGTAAGGCGATGGCAAAGGCAAGCCAGGCCAGCACTTTTGCCGTAGGCGCGCCAGGGTGACGAGGGCGCCGGTTCGCCAGCGCCGCCCCGAGCGCCAGCCCGGCCATAAAGACGGTCACGATGATGCCCAGTTGATGATAGACCGAACCGCAAAGAACCTGGAACGCCAGCAACAGCACAATCTCCAGGGACGTCGCGGCGAAGCCCGAGGCAAAGAGCACAAAAGCCGTTCCGCGCAGCCGCAGGAGATAGACCGCCAGCGCCGCCAGCAGCAAAACCTGCAACACGCCGGGGCCGCTGTTGAATTGGCTCATCCAATGGCGCAGATGGTAGAAGTAGAGCACGGGGTTGAAGTCCTGGTTCAACGCCGCCGGCTGCCCGACCGCGTTGCGCATGTCCGCCATCCGGTCGGCGCTCAGCATGGCGTCGAGGTAATGCCGGTTCATCATTTTGGTGGCGACTCCCTCCTTTTGAAGGCGCGCCGCAATGTCGCCATAAAGCGGGCCGTCCGAGGCGAGAAAGAAAACCTGCCCGCCGGGAACCACCAGCACGTTCGAAAATGACGGTTTCAAGGACCGCCAGGCCGACGCCAGCATCCGCGACAGTTCCGGACTGACGTAGTTCTCATAATGCCCAAGTGAGAAGGAGAGGACGCCGCCCGGAGAGAGCGCCTCCCTGGCTTCAGCGAAGAACTCCACGGTGAAGAACCGGTTGAGCTGCGCCGTGGAAGGCGGCGGCACATCCACGATGATCACGTCGTATTGCTGGCGGCTTTGTCTGACAAACAAGCGCCCGTCGGTGTTGATGACGTGGATCCGGCTGTCGGCCAGGCTTTCCGGCAGGTATTGCCGCCCCAACCGCAGAATCATCGGGTCCAGTTCCACATAATCCACGCGGCTCACGCGGTATTTCAGGAGTTCCCTGGCCGTGCCGGATATGCCGCCGCCCACCAACAGCACGGCCCGGGCCTCGGGCCGCTGCGCCATCGCGTAATGCACGGCCTCCTCCACGTGCTGATCGTCGCGGGTGGAGGTCAGCGGCACGCCGTTCTCGATAAAATCGTATTGACCGTCCGATTCCGTGACCAGCAGCTTGCCGTAAGGCGAATTGGCCCGCGCCACAATCCTCTGGCCCGGATACTGCCAGGCCGTGGAAACGCCATCGACATCGGCCAGCGCCGCCGTCGCCAGCACCGCCGCCGCCAAGGCGCCGGCCAGCGCGGCAAGCCCTTTGCGCCCGGCGCACAGGCCCATCGCTCCGGCCGCCGCCAGGTTCAACACGGCGGGGCAGATCAGAATGGCGGCATGGTCGAGGAACCGGACCAGCACCAGGCTGAACAGCGCGCCGCCGCCGATGCTGCCGATGCTGTCCGCCACATACACCTGCCCGGCGCCGGGAGCGCCCGCTTCGCGCCCCAGCAACGCGCACGCCAGCGCCAACCCGTAGCCGGCCACCAGGCAATACGGCAGCAGCAGCACAAGCGCGCCGAGGAATGTTTCGTTGACACCCACCGCGGCGCCGCGGACGAACAGAACGTTGCGCAAGGCCCGCAGGAGAAACACCTGCAACAGCGGCAACACAGCCACGAGGATTTGCACAATGACCAGGACGGCCGCCGGATTGCGCAGTTTGTCGGAGGACCGCCCCAGCCAGGCGCCAATGCCCATCAGAAGGAGCCAATTGCCCAGCACCAGGCCGAGCACCAGTTCGTTGCCGCTAAACGCGCCCAGAAACTCGCGCAGCATCGCCAGTTGCGTCATCACGCAGGAAAACCCCAAAGCTCCCACCGCCAGAAGAACGAGACGCCCTTGATGGGTGACCGCCCGCGGCATCGGCTTCCGGTCGGCCATTACTCCGGCTCCGCGAACGCCTCGACGTGGTAAATGGAGACGCTGACATTCCGGCCCCGCCAGTCGTCCGGCGCGCACCCGGCTTTTTCGGCGAGGTGATTGAGGAACTGGACCTTGTCCGGCAGTTGCTCCCAGACCTGCGGCAGATACGTCGCCCCGCGGGAGCCGATGCGCAGCACCACGCCGTCTTCGCCAGGCTCCAATTTGTTCAGCAGCTCCTCCGGCGAACTGAACCCCAGCGGTTGCGGCTCCGTCAGCACGCTGATCTCGATCTTGATCCGTTTGACCTCCTCCGGCCGCACCGGCTCAAACCGCGGGTCGCGCGTGGCGGCGTTCCGCGCGTTGTCCACCACCGCCTGGTAAAGCGCTTCCTGCGGCACGATGTGGCCAATGCAGCCCCGCAACTCGCCGTTTTCGGTCAGCGTCACAAAACACGCCTTGCTCTCCGATAATTTCGGCGGCAGCTCCTTGGGGTTGACGCCGGGGCCGGGCGCCTCGGCATTGGTCGAAACGCGGCTCAAGGTGCCGCGGGCCAGGTCCAGCAGAAACTTCCGCTCCTTCGCCTCGAAATTTTGCGGCGCCCCCTCGTAAAAGGCGATGGCCGAATAGCCCACCACCCGGCTTTTGTCGCCGGCCGTGTCGCCGCTGTTGCGGTAATCCAGCAATTGCGTCTTCCAACCCTTGGCCCGGGCCAGGTGCATCAACGCCAGGATCGGGACCTTCCCGCACGCTTCCTGGCTTTTCATGGCGGCGATGTCCAGGTCGCAAACCGCCTTGACGCAACGATGGTCCCGCGCCACCGCCTCGTCGTAGGTGTGGTAATGGCTCAAATCGGAACTGGCCACCACGAAGGTCTTGCTGTCAATCATCCCGCTCAAAACGCCGGCCACGCCTTCCGGGTCCACCTCCCCAAAGACGATGGGCAGGATGTTGAAATGGGTCAGCACCTTTTGCAGGAACGGCACCTGCACCTCGATGGAATGTTCCCAAGTCTCCGGCGTGTCCTCCCCGGCGGCGGGCGCGGCCTTCGAGGAACTGGACCACCACGGCGGACGCTTCACCATGCAGGTCGGCTCCAGCACAAACGGGCTGATGCCGGCCAATGCCCGCGCCTTGGCCGAGATGGGCACCGTCCCCAACGGCGTCTGGTAAGCGTCCGTATTCGGCACCGACGCCCCCTGGAACCAGGCATAATGACTGGGGCCGAGGATGATGACAGTTTGCACATCGCGCCCGGCCAATGTCTTGTAAGCAATCGCCGCCGTGGGTCCCGAATACGCGTAGCCCGCATGAGGACAAACCAAAGCTCTGAGCCGCGGGATATGATGCGCGGGCGCATCTGCCAGCAACCCGCTCACCGTCCGCGACAAAACCGCCTCATCCGCCGGATAAAACAGCCCCGCAACCGCAGGCGCGCGGACGCGCAATTGCCTGTTGGTCGATTCCGCGGATTGGACGGGCTGGTTCGAGCGCCCCGTTTCCGCGCCACAACCAACCCCGAAAAATGGCAACAATGAAGCGGCCAGGACAATCCCGACGGCCACTTTTCGTCTGTTCCCCTCAGGCATGGTGCCCGGTATTTAACACCCGCCGCAAAACGAAGTCAATATTCCGCCGCGCAAGTTGCCAGTTCCGGTTCCGCAGCCCGTCCATGTTGTCCACGCCGTCCATCCCGTTCATCCTGCCTGTCGCGCCGTAGCCTCGGCGAAGGCAGATGCGTCCCGGCGTCTTGGCGGCTTTGCGTTATCTCCTTCAGCCTTTAGCCTTCCCGGATATTCGAGATTTTTCGTAGCTAACCCCTGGACAAATCCGACCATCTTGAGGAGTAGATTTAATTTTATCTCCTGTGCGGGTAACCTTTGAATGCTTCTGCCATGTTTACTCCAGTTAACGAAACCCTAATGTCCGCACCCATCGCTTCAAGAATCTGCATTACACTGTTCAGCGACTTGTCCTCAACTTGCTGCAAAGTCACTGGTTGATGCGCTAAAATCTGACGATTCAGGCGCTTTATTTCGGCAGGAGCGGCCTTGACCGCTCGACGAAGCCTTTTCTTAAGTTCCGATCTGGCATTTTCCGCCCAGACGCTGTTTGTCACAAAATCTTTCTTCCAGCCGATAATCTCAATCGTTGTCACCGCATCAATATGGATGAAATTTGCAAAATTCAAAGACGATTCAAATTAGGGATATTCTGGGTTTTTCGTGGCTAACGGAACGTAAAACGGACTGGATTCTAAGCGAAAAAACAACACGGTCGTAGGACAAAACCCAACCTCTAGCCTTCCCCGGCCGCCATAGCGTCTGCGCGACGGCGGCAGCCTTTAGCATTTAGCATTCAGCATTTAGCATTTGACCTAGTAACCCGGCAGCAGCACCACCCGATAAAGCGTCTGCGATGCCGTTGCAACAGGCCCCGATGCGCTCACCACCTCGCCGGAGGCGGTGATGGGGGCCAGCACGTTTGTCCAGGCGGAATTGCCCAAATCGCTGGTGGCCTGGACCTGGTAGGAAAGACCCGGCACGCCGCTCCAAGTCAACGTAAAGACGCCGCCCGTCACCGCAAAAGACTGCAAGACCGGCGCCGGAACGGGTTCCACCCTCACATCGTCCAGCCCAAATGCCGCCGGCACATTTTTAAAATCAAATTCCACCATGCTCTCGCCGGGGGCGCCTTTGACGGCAAACTGCAGATTGGTCCAGCCGAAAACGCCCAGGTTCGTTTCGGCATAGACCGTCAAGTCGTTCCATTTTGCCGCGAAATCGTTTGGGGTGGTCGATCCTTCGTAAGGGATGCTCGTCAACCAAAAAGACAGCACGTATCGCTGCCCCGCCGTCGTGGCAATGATCTGCGACAAGGACCCATCCGTGGCAGTTGCCCCCAGATACGCCCCATACAGTCCCGAATGCACGAACTGCGCATCGGCCGCGCCGTACAAGGCGTTGGTTCCGCCCACGTCCGCGTCATCGGCCGACAATACAAACACCTCATCCGCGCTGCCCACCATTGTCCAGTCGGTAAAGTCGCCGGTCTCGAACCCGCCATTGCCCACATACAAATCGAATTGCCGGTTCTGCGAGGTGCCGTCCGTCAGGTTGACGAACGTAACATTGCCGCTGTAGTTGCCGATCAGGAAGTTGCTGGCCGACGAATTCAGGGACACCGTGACGGTCGCGGGGAGCCGGCCAGGACGCAGCACGCCAGGCGTCCCGGAAACGGTGAGCCATGCCGTCGTGTTGATCAGGCTCCATCTCAACTGCTCCGCGCCGATATTGGTGAGGGTAAAAGTCTGCGAAGTCACCGTGAACGGGCCGCCGCCGACACCGCTGGAGGTGAACCCCAAAGGCGGCGTCACCAGCAGGCTTTCCGAGGGCGGAGACAACAGCGCCTGCATCAGGTTGCCGCCGATCATCGTCCCCCAGCCGGAACAAAGATCGTAACCGGTTGTCGCGGCGTACTTGCTGGGGCTTTCGGCGGTGAAGTTGTTGCCGGTCGTGATGTCGTGAAAGCAGGCAGAATAGTTGGTGCTCTTGCCGATGGCGTAAAGAGCCGGATTGGCAAAGCCGACGGGCGCCTGATTGTTGGCGGCCGCCTGCTCGTTCACCAGCGCCATGAATCCCGCCCAAAGCGGCGCGGCCAGACTCGTGCCTGAAACCGTGAAGTCAAACGAAAAGCCAAAATAATCGTTGCCAAACACCACATCGACGTTGTCGGCAATGAGGGCCGCGTCCGGCATGTTGCGCATCGTCGTCGAGCCTTGATTGGCCGTCATGCTGATGCCTTGCTGCCAAGCCGGCATCGGATAAACCAGGCTCACCCCGCCGCCGGAGGCCTCCTCCGGTATGTATCCCACAAATGGATCGTAGCTTGCCGGTGTCAGCCACACCGTTTCCGACACCCAGGAGCCTTCCGGCCCGGTGGTGGACAACGTCGTCCCGCCAACGACGGTGATATACGGATCGTCGGACGGCTCGTCTATCGCTCCGGCATACGCCCCGGAGTCGCCGCTGGCCTGGAAAAAGCTTTGGCCCTGCGCCGCGTACTGTTGGAAAATCTGCACCGTCGATGTGTTGATGTCCATCTGGTAGGAGCAGCTCAATTGATTGGCCGCGTCGTCCGTCGCCATCTGATTGAGCACGTCATTGATCTGGGCCGTCGTGATCGGGGGCTGGATATAGTTGGTTTCCAGCGGCGCCTCGTCCAGCGGCGTCGGGCCTTCATAAACCAGAACGCTGCTCAGCTCAGGCGCCATGGATATGGCCATCTCAATGTCGCAAGTGGCCTCGACCGCATAATCGACGTTGCTGTCGTCGCCGTCAAATCCGTCAATCAAAATATTTTGCAAGGGGACGCCGGGCAGGCCGGTTTCGCCCAGGTAATCGTTGATGTCGTCAGGATCGTAGCCGGTCAGCTCAAACAGCCCCAGCGATTGTCCCGCGCCCGTCTGCGAAACGCCCGCGGCATAAGCTGCCAGGAAGTCGTAGCCATAATAGGACCCGTCGGCCCCGGAGCCTCCCCCGCCGCTGCCGCCGCCTCCGCCGCCGCGCAACGGGCGAACCGCCGGCTGCGCCCACGCGCCCGCCACGTGAATCCGCGGACGCGGCTTCACAAAACTGTCCAGACCGCTGATCGCCAGCACGGGCGTCTCCAGCTCCAGCGACGGCTCCGCATCCGGCGCGAAGAATTGGCGCGCCTCGGCCGGGTGCTGATAAAGGCGCAGGTTGACATGAAACGCCTTCTCAATGTCCGCCACCGAGCCCCGCACATCCAGCAAAGTGCGGTTGGGATGCGTTCTCTTGACAACCAGGCCGTGAGCCTTCGCAAAGTCGATGACCGCCTGGTAATCCTCCTGGCTGGGGCCAAAGCCGGAGGCAAACTGGTCCGCGGTCAAGTAGTGGCGAAAATTGGGATTGGACGGCTCATAAAGCTCATCAAGCAGATTGGTGAGCTGCTGGCGGTTGCGCAACGGCAGGCCGATGGCCAGGTCCAATGGCGCGCCCCCATCCAGCCGGCCGACGCTGGTGAGACCCTTCGTGATCCGCGGGACGTGGCCCTTGAGGACCTGCCGGCCCGCCTGGACCGGCCACGGGAGCGCCAGCCAACACGCCGTCATCAGCGCCAAGGCAACGAGCGGCCTCTCTGGAAAGCGGCTCTGCGCTGCCTTGGGGCCGGCGCCGGACGAAAAGGCCGCCACGCCGGAAGGCGCCTTGCCTCCCGGCACGAAAAAACTCCTTGCCATGATTGCATCATAACAGATTCTTGAGCGCCTTTCAACCTCATATCACCGCACAGAGAATTTGGTCGGCGGCGCTTTCCGTTTGACGATGCTGGCCGGCGCGGGTAGTGTATTAGTCCCTTTGGCATCCAAAGTAGCTCAATGGTAGAGCACGCGGCTGTTAACCGTGGGGTTGTAGGTTCGAGTCCTACCTTTGGAGCCAATTACTTATAAATCAATAGGTTACAACTAATGCTTCTTCTGCATTTTTGATCGGAATTGAGCGGTTTTCAACGTAAATCCAAAGGTCGAAAACCTACCTTCCCCCGGCCAGCACTACAAACGCGCCGTGGCGGGCACGGTCGGTTCCGACTCGTTCGCGGGCCAGATGGGCTCCGTCCAGACTGGCATTGATACCTCCCGGCCCCACGTAAAAGTCTCCTTTTGAATGCTACGCGACAGTCATTCAAGTTTGGTCTTGCGGCTGCCTTTGCTCGCGAGCATTCTGATGCAGCTTGGGTTTTTGAATGCCGGAATTGCCTGAAAATAGATCATCAATATATCCGACCACCCGATGGACGCAGATTATTGACGTAATCCAAAAGGGCGGGGATGATGAGTCCCTCGCCGCCTTAGGCGACCTTTTCGAACAATACAAACCGGCTATCCACGCTTTTTTCGAGCGATTCAATCGGGCTCGCGCCGATGATTTGACTTCGGCCTTTTTCGAGAGCCGCGTCATCGTTCCGTGGAACCGGCGCCATGGATCTCTTTCGCCATTGTACACCACCGAGGATATTCGCCGCCTGAAAATCTTTGCAGAAGCTCTGAGGCAACAAAGGCGGCCTTTGACGGAATATCTGTGGGGAATTCTCAGCGACCCGACCCGCGAACTGGTTCAGGCTTACGCGGCCAACGAGGAGCGGGCGGATGATTTGCGAGCCAAGCTGGTTGTGGATTTTAACGCAATTCTTCAGGGGCCTTCCATTTACGCGCCGCACCGTTTTGCGGATGTGCAACTTTCGGTGGAAAGCCGCAATCTTCTGCAGAAGGAACCGACGGGGAATTGGATCATTTGGTTAAATCGATCACTTCTGGCGGATGCCTTTCCGGGGCAACTGACCAAGGGCATTGGCTTCTTATATATGGTTGAGCGGCAGGAGCAGCGCAAATTCCGCACGTTCCTGGCCCACGCCATGTGGTGGTTTCTCAAGGATACGACAAAGGCCGAGCTGGCCCAGGGAGCCGGCGGCGGGCGAACTGGAACGTCTCTGGAGGAACTCGGAGAAATTGGCGTCGAGATCCCTGACGGGAGCAAGGAGATGTTTGGACGAGAGTTGGATGAGGCCTTTGCGCGACGGGTGTTTTCGCTGGCTAGCCAGCGATTCCAGCATTCCAAGCAACTGGAGGCCCATTTGTGGGGAAAGATGTCTCAGAGGCAAGCCGCTGAGGAATTAGGGCTGTCTGAAAACGCCTTCCGCCAGGCCTATCTCCGGTTCCGGCGCCGATTGGCTGAAGCTCTGCGCGAAGAGGTGACCAAAGTGGTTGGCCCGGACGAGGCCGATATCCAGGCCGAAGTAAATTACTTGATGAATCTCCTCGGAAGTTAGTTCGTAACGTCCCTATGCTGCCGGTCGAATTCAATACTGGGTGAAGCAACCTGACGGAACGGAGGGATTATAGTGAAATCCTGTGATACATGCCGAGCGGACCTAGACGACAAATACCCTTTTGTCGCTTGTCCAGACTGTTTGTTGGCACCCCCGCCTCCTCCCAAAGAAGCGCCCGCGGACGAACCTCCAAGAGCAGGAGGTGCCGTCCTCCTTTCAAGAGTATTCCCCCGGCGCGATTTCTTTGAAAAATATGATATACTGGAACGAGTGGGAGAAGGCGGGCAGGGCGAGGTTTGGAAGGTTTGGGACTACGAATTACGTCGTCATCTGGCGATGAAGCGTCTGGCCAAGGTGGATTTGAACTCGGAGTCCGCTCTTTACCGGTTCCTTGCCGAAGCTCAAATCACCAGCCAGCTTGAGCACCCGGGCATTCTCCCTATATTTGACTTGGGCCTGGATCCGGATGACAGGCCATATTATACGACGAGTCTTGTCACCGGCCTGACGCTGCAGCAGGTCTGGGAGAAGGTCCATAACCCCGCCCATCAGGAATGGCCGCTGCGCCGCGCACTGGATTTGCTGGCACGGGTATGCGATATATTGGCATTCGTCCATAGCCGTGGAGTGATCCATCGGGACCTCAAGCCCCAGAACATCCTTGTCGGGCCTTACGGGGACGTGCGAGTGGTCGATTGGGGGGCAGCCTACATCATGGCCCAGGACCGGCCAAAATTTGAAGAGGCGTTGGGACTATTGAACCGGGAAAACATCCAGACGGCCCGAGTACAAGCAATTTGGGCAAACCCCCTGTCTCCGTTGGCCACTCAGAATGCTGGGCAGCCTCTCACCATAATCTTTGCCCCGCCTGAGATACTCTCAGGGAATCGGGATGAATTGGGACCAACAACGGATGTCTATGCCGTCGGCGTCATGCTGTATGAGCTATTGACGAGGGACCTGCCATATTTTGGGCCTGATGGCAAGGTGCCCAAGGCGGATGTCTTGCGGGAGCTTATCAAGCACGGGCCGCCGTTGCCTGTCCGAAGCGTCTGCCCGAAAACATCGCGTGATCTTGCAGCCGTTTGTGAGAAAGCAATGGCACACGCCAGGACTGCCCGTTATCAACGGATGTCCGAATTATCGGAAGAACTGCGCGCCTGGCTCGAAGTGCGTCCTGTCAAGGCCCGCAAACCAGGACCGTGGTTGAAATTGCAAAAGTGGGCGCTTCGCAATGTCTCGTTTGTTTTGGCGCTCAGCGCGGCTGCCATCATCGCATCGGTTGCCTTTTTCATATCCCGCGGCTTTAGAGCAGACCGGGACGCAGCTCTCCAGACCACCGCGGTACGAAGCGCCGAATTGGCGACCCGCAGCGGCCGCTGGCGCCAGGCGCTTCAGTTCTGGAACCAAGCGCAGGAGGCCGGCTACAAGGATGCCATTTACCTCGGATTGTCGCGTGCCGAAGCATGGGCGGCATTGAATGAACCGAACCGATCCCAAGCGGAATTGGCTAAACTTATGCTGCGTTCTGATCTGGGTGCCGAGCGTGGTCGTGTCCTTCTCAGGATGGGAGAGCACGAACTGTTCGATCAGACGACGTCCGAGCTCGGTGTCCATCATGTGCTTCAAGCGATTGCTGCGGGCTTGGCCGCAGACGATGAAGCGCTTGCGAAAGGTTTACTCGCGCAATCCAGCGGCGAGGCATTGAAGTTTTTTCAGCAAACCTTGGTCTTGAATCCCTATCATCATGGAGCCCACGTGGCAATCCTCGGCCTTGAATTTCTCCTTGGCGAACACCAACAACTACAGATGGAGGGCCGCATCTTTGCGACTCTCTATCCGGAAGACCCATCGCCCGTCATTCTCGAAGCGATGGAACTTTCCTCTCAAAACCGTCTCAGGGATGCCCAAGCCCGTTTGGCAGGTATCGCCAAAGACACCGGCCAGGAAACGTTCCAGCGCCTGGACTTGGTCTGCAGGAAATTGGCGGCCGCTGCGGCGTATTATGATGTCAACAGATTCTTAAATTCGGTCCAAACCAACTTGAACGTCTTCATGATGGAGACAACACCCTTCGAACTGCCCGGCGATCTTTTGGCTTCAGCCGACCCAAAGGAGCCGATTCGTCTTCCTCAATTGCCCTGCGTAAAGGAAGGAATAATGGAAAGCCTGGCCGGAGTCCGGAGTTTAATGAACCCCTTCATGACCGATCCGAAGACGGCAGTCCAAAAAATCAAATTCGGCTGGAGGCATCACCCTGAAGCGTTGATGCCGATGCTCGCGGGCCTGTCGCTCGACCGCTACCGCGCCGCTGATAGAAGTCATTCTGCGTCTTTGGTTTTGCTCCAGGCCGATCTATTTCAAATGGCCGCAGATTCCTCCTCCATTCTTCCCAACCTGTCCAGATTGGCCCGATATTCTGCCGCGAAGACCCAATTTGAATTGGCGCAAAGCCGGAAAACCAAGCCCCAAGCCGCGGCTCAGGCATGTTTGCAAAACGCCGGCCAGGCTTGCGCCTCCGGTGAATGTTCGACGCAAGAATTGGCGGTCTATTACGACTTTGCGTTTAAGCTTGGAGATTATGATCTTGCCAGGGAATTGATCGCCAAGTGGGAAAGGCGTGAACCGGACAAGCCTCTTGTTCTCCACAAGCGCATAGAATTGGAAATCGCAGTCGGTGCACTGGGTGCAGCTCGTGACCGTCTCGATCTATTGCTGGCACGAAAGCCGGGCGATGCATGGGCGGCAACCCAAAAGAAGAACTTGTCGGAGAAAATACGGGCCTTAGCCGAATCGGCGCAACACCCATAACCGTGTGAAAATACCATAAATCTGGACGACCATTCCTCTCGCCTCTTCCTGCCGTTTTTCCTTGTCAGCTTGATAAAAAGTGACATCATTGCCAAGTTGCGTTTTGGAGCGCCCAACTGTCTTGAGGGCTCGCATCCCAAAAGGCTGGGATCTGAAACGGCCTTTAATCTTGGCGATGAACACGACCACTTTCGAACCTTGTCCGGGTATCGCGGGTTTGGCTGGCTCTTCCGCAAGCGCCTTTTCGTCAAAAGATGTCGTTCCGAGGAAATCGGAAATTGAGGTCGGGTTCACCCTCTTGGAGTTGCTGGTCGTCATCACGGTCATTGCGAGTCTCGCCAGCCTGCTTTTGCCTGCCCTGGCCAGCGCCAAACAACAGGCCCGCGCTACTCAATGCAAAAGCAATCTCCGTCAATTGGGCATCGCATTGCAGCTCTACACGCAGGACCAGAACTGTTATCCTCTAGCCACCTCAGACGGAATTTTCGGCGCCTGGGAACCAGCTTTGCGCGAGTTCGTGCCGGACAATGGATTTTACTGTTCTCTCCCAATAAGGCCGTCAACTCAATTCATCAACATTTTCCGCCTGTCGGGGGCTGCGGTTAGACCCCATTACGGCTACAATGCCTTGGGCGCGGTCTGGCGAGGTTCGCCGCCCTACAATCCTGGCCTCGGCGGCGATCTAAATCTTGCGACCGGTACGCGACAACCAACGTGTGCCAACAGGGTTGTGACGCCGGCGCAGATGATCGCAATGGGCGATAGTCCAACGTTTATTGATGCCATCTTTGGCACCCAGCCCCAAACCAACATTCCCAATCAGATTTACATTGCCTTCCCGTACATCGTCGAACCTCTGGGCTATGTCGGGGTGGGGAACTGGCACGACGGTGGAGCAAACATTCTCTTTGGCGACGCGCACGTGCGGTTTGATCAAGAATCCTTCTGGATCGCAGCCACTGACCAAAGTCGGCGCCTGTGGAACAGCGATAATCAGCCCCACTCTGAGTGGTGGTAGGTCCCGCCTGGCCGCCTTCATTCACCTGTAGTTTTCTCGAGGCCCCCCATGAGCCGGGCGAGCAGCCCTGTCTTTTTCCGTAACCTTTCTGCGGTTTTTGTCGAGTCATAAGATGGACATGAACTCGTTTTGCGAAAACCTGGATTTTTCGGAAAGGCAGACATGAGGCTGCATCTATTTTTTTACATGACCATTTTGGCTGGCGTGTGCGTCCAGGCTCAAACCGTTTTTACGACAAACAGTCTGCCATGCCAGTTCGGAGAATGCAGCTCTTCCTATTACAGCACGAATGTGGACGTCTCACAGATGATTGCCCTCTCGACCAACTTAGTGCCGGCACCGCCAGGGCAACAGCCCTCCGTCGAGCAATACTGGGATTTCTCCGAAGGACAACAACCCTATGAATCGGTTCTTTGGACGGATATCATCGTGCCGCAGAACGGGGGCGATAGCGGGCAGTTTCCCTACGCCACTTACGCGGAGCAAGACACGATTGAACCCACCAACGTAATGGGGTGGCGGTATTATGGATTCACAACTTCTGGTACCAACTCGGGCCGTGTGTGTTATGGTCTTGACCAGCCGGAAAACCTGCCTGTAACCGATTGGGCTCTGTTTGTCCCGCCCGTCGTGGACATCCCTTCCACCGTCCAATATGGCCAAACGTGGAGCGGCTCCTTTTGCTGGCTATCCGTTTATTTCCAAATCATTCTTGTCAGCAACTATTGCACGTATAGTGCCAGTGTGGACGCGTTTGGAACTTTGGTCCTGCCTGGGATTGGCTTAGTGTCTGCGTTGCGCGTCAATGAGCTTCATACTTACAGCATCAGCATCCCGAGCGACCCTCCGCTGCCTTTGGCTTTGAACACGAACCAGTACTATTTCTGGTTGGTTCCCGGAATTGGCGTGGCTGCGCAGGTTCTACTGTTGGGCAACAATGTGCTCTACCCGACAACCTTGCCATTTACCAATGCCGTGCAGCGGATGTTTTATACCAGCTACTTTACCAACCCGGTTCCCACGCCGCCTGTGCAATCGCTCCCTCCAGGCGATTTATTTATCCAACTGCAGGACGGGTTAGTAATGCTCAACTGGGACACTCTTAGTAATGCTGTCAACTATCGTGTCGATTACACAGAGCTCCTTGCCCCGAATTGGCAGATATTGGGCTACACAACGAATATGTCCTGGACTGACACGGTCACAGCACCGCAAGGATTTTATCGCGTAGTCGGCATTCCGTGATGAAATGTCGAAGATCAGTGTAACGGCATCCAATCATCTTTCTATTCAGATGATGAGAGGGAATGATTAAGACGCGGAAAAATGAAACGTTGGGTGCAGGCGCTTGTGAAGGTGTTTGATGATCAATGGCTTACGGGAGAGGTAAAGTAACTGCGTGGTGATCGTATTTTGCTGCCGTGGCCATGCTGACACCGCAGCTCGGAGGCAATGCACGACGAGCCCGATGAATCGCGAGATAATAAGGTTGGGTGCGGAAGCGCGGGTACTGAAGGGGCGCTTGCGCCGCTTGAGTGCTTAATGCAAAGCGTTTTTCGGCATCCGGGTTTCGCAGCAGATGGCTTATGAATAACGAACTTCAAGCATTGGGCGATGCCATTCGCCGAGTTCGCAAAGCCCGGAAAATATCGCAAGAGGCCTTGAGCACACTATGCGGTCTTCACCGCACCTACATTTGCGACATCGAAAGAGGCACTCGGAATTTGACCTTTCTCAATCTGTTAAAATTGGCTCGCGCCTTGGGAATGACTGTCTCGGAAATCACCCACCAGGCGGAGGGTGGCGGACCCTTGGCCTTGGAGGCTAACGAGGAGAAATGTTCCGCCCCAAAGGCCTCCATCGCCACCCCTGCCGCGGAAAGGAAGTCTGCATCCTCTTACCGACCAACCTTGCGGAGGACACAACCGCCGTCTTGAAAATTGAAGCCCCCCCGCAACCCTCCTGGCTTAAAATTATTGCTCTTTGGTGGAGCCAATGAATTTCCCGGTTCCTCAAATTGACACTTAAAAGTGACTTATTAGCCATCTAATTGTAGCCTATAAGTGGCAATCAGCTCCCAAACGGCTGGTGCGCAGATTTTTGGCAATTTATTTTTAGTTTTCCCCAAATTGATGCCGATATTGAGATAAATGGCGCAGGTCGTTGCTACATGGGCAACATACCGACCGCGTCAAAGGAAGAACATTGAATTATGACGATACCGAATGGGGACACCGCCGTTATCCGCAACTCCAAGGTTGCTTGGGCTGCGGATGAGGAAGCCCTCTGGCGCAATGTCCTCATGGAGCAGTCCAAGGATGGCGTGCTCATTTTGGATCTCATGGGAAACGTTTTGGAAGCAAACACCAGTGGCTCGCAAATGCTCGGTTACACGCCCGAGGAGATGCTCAGATTACACTGGTGGGACTGGGACACTTGCTGGACTCCTGATGAAGCATTGGAAAAGTTGCGCGAGTTCGGCGCCGGTAGCCAGACTTTTGAAACCCGACACCGTCGCAAGGATGGGTCTTTTTGCGAAGTGGAAGTCAGCGTGGTCAGCGCAACTTGTAAAGGGCGGACCCTGTTGCATTGCGTGCATCGCGATATTTCACGACGCTGGCGCACCGAACACGAAATCCAACGGCTGCAAAAAGAGTTACAGCTCGCCTCGCGTGAGGCGGGAATGGTGGAGGTTGCCTCAAGCGTCTTACACAATGTGGGCAACGTGCTCAACAGTGTCAACATCTCCGCCAGTCTCCTGGCTGAAAGAATCAAAAAGTCCAAAACCAGCAAAGTCGCCCAGTTGGCTGCCTTGCTTGAGTCTCACGCCAGCGATCTGCCTGGTTATTTTGCCACTGCCCCCACTGCCCGCCAGGTGCCATCTTATGTACGTCACTTGGCTGATCTGCTTTCCAAGGATCAGGCAGAACTCGTCACAGAAATTGACCTGATTTGCCGCCATATAGAACACATCAAGGAAATCGTCGCCATACAACAAAGTTATTCAACCGTCTTTGGGTTAACCCAGCGAGTCAACGTGGTCGATCTCATTGAGGATGCCATAAGCATGAACGCCGGCGCTCTCGCACGTCACGACGTGGAGATCGTCCGCCATTACGACCCGCAGATTCCTGAAATAACTGTGGAAAGGCACAAAGTGCTGCAAATCCTGGTCAACCTCATTCGCAATGCCAAATATGCGTGTGACGATTCTGGCCGCATGGACAAACGCCTGACATTGACCTTGACCGCCGGCTCCAATGCAGTCCGCATTGTAGTTGCTGACAACGGCGTGGGAATTCTCCCGGAGAATCTTGACCGCATTTTCAATCACGGCTTCACCACCCGCAAGGACGGCCATGGAATTGGGCTGCACAGCACCGCACGTGCCGCCAAAGAAATGGGCGGTTCGATTTCTGTCCACAGTGACGGCCATCTCCAAGGAGCCTCTTTTACTCTTGAACTTCCGCTTCAGCCTCCCAAATGAGAAAGTACCTCATGACCGATATTCTTTAGTGGAGGGCTAAAGATCCCTCACTCTCAACACGTCATAACACAAGGGCGAGGGCGTTGCGGCGGAATCCAAATACCGCTGCCAGAAGGTGCCAGAAGAATTGCCAGAAGAAAATGGTGACGGGGTACTGAAGAATAGTGCCGAGTTAGACCAAATTGTGCTTGAAACCCCTGTAAAACAAGGTATTTTCGGCTCAGAAATGGTCCGAGTCCTACCTTTGGAGCCAAATACTTGCAAGTCAATGACTTACACATAATACTGCGTCGGTTTTTGCAATCACAATCGAGGTGTGTTTAGCCGCAAATCCAAAAGTCGAAAAGCTACCCTCGCCTGACAATCTTCTCTCCTCAACCCATGACCGAACCAAGAGGAGAGGATTTCTCATTTCAGTTTTGTTTGGTCGCCGGCTGCTTTTGCACTTCGTTTTGCACCAACAGAGAGGTTTCCCATCCGCCGCCGAGGGCTTTGTAGAGGGTGACGAGGTTCTCAGTTACCGTGCGCTGGCTGTCCACCAATTGGTCTTCGGCGCTGAAAAGAGAGCGCTCAGAATCGAGCACGCTCAGGAAATCACCGTTGCCGGTGGAGTAAAGTTCGTTCGCGATTTCCATCGCCCGACGATTGGCGATGACCGAGTCATGCAAGGCTTTGTAGCGCGTCTGCTCGTTGGCGTAGGCGGCGAGAGCGTTCTCCACATCCTGGAAGGAGGTGAGCACGGCTTTTTCATAGGTGGCCAGCGCCTGTTCCTGTTGGGCGTTGGCCACTTTGATTTGAGCGCGGATGCGGCTGAAATCCAAGATACGCCATGTGACCGTGGGACCGGCCGACCAGTGGCCACCGCCTGCCGTAAACCAATCGCTCGCGCTAAAGCTTTCCAAGCCGGCGGTGGCGCCGAGTGAGAGCTTCGGAAACAGCTCAGCCGTTTGGACGCCTATCTGAGCGGTGGCAGCGGCGAGTTGACGTTCCGCGCGGCGCACGTCCGGCCGCCGCCGCAGCAGGTCTGGGGGCAAGCCAACGGGCACACTGGGTGGTATCGCGGGGATCGGTTCGGCACCGGACAATTCATCGAGCAATGCGCCGGGTTGTTCTCCGAGCAATACGCCCAGCGCGTGAACCGCCTGCTTTTCCGCAGTCTCAAACGTCGGCACGGTGGCCTCGGTGGTGGCGAGGAGCGCCTGGGCTTGTCTGACATCCAATTCGCTGGTGAGGCCTGCCTTGAAACGCTCCTGGGTGAGTTCAACCGATTCGGCCTGCGCCGCGAGATTTTTGCGCGCGATGGCCAGCCGCTGCTGGTTTCCGCGCACCTCGAGATAGTTGCGCGCCACATCACCGAGCACGGTCAGGAGCGTATCGCGGAGGTCTTCCCGGTCGGCGGCCAGAGTATCGGTATCCGCCTCGAGAGTGCGGCGTTTGGAACCAAAAATGTCAAGTTCCCAGGTGGCATCGAAGTGCGCGTCATAATCGTTATAATCCAGTTTTTCGCTCGGAAACTGGGGCGGAAGGTTGATTAGCTGCGCATTTTTGGAGAGGTTTTCCCGCGTATAGCTGGCGGAAGTGCCGATGGTTGGCCCGAAATCCGCCACCGCTCCGGAACGCGTGGCCCGCGCTTCATGCAACCGGCCCATTGCAAGGCGCAGATCGTAATTGGCCCGCACCGCGCGTTGGATGAGCGAATCCAGTTCCGGGTCCTGGAAGGTCTTCCACCACTCGACGATTTGCACCGGGCTGTTGGTTGCTCCGCCAAGTTGCGGTTCGCTCCAATTTGTCGGCGCGGCGGTTTGAGGTGGATGATAGTTCGGGCCGACGGCGGTGCAACCTGCAATCAGAACGGATAGGCCCGTGAGGGGTAAAAATAATTTGCGAATTTTCATACGCTTTGGCTCTTCTGTTTAGTTGTTATGAAATGCGACCATAGAGTTGGTTGTGGCAGTGGACGTCTGCGGTTCTTCGATAAAAACGTCCATCTGCTGGCCCACATAGACCGGCAGTTCGCCACGCTCGAAACTGTAGATGACTTGCAGCACGCGCGTGTCCACCCGCTCGGTGGTGTCGCCCGTGAGCGACGTTTTGGGAATGACGAACGGCTCAAACCGCACAAATTTCAGCGGCGCTTTTATGTCCCGGTTTCCACGCAGGAATCCCATTGCGGACGCGCCGGCCCTCACCTGCCAGGCGTCGTTTTCATCCACGTCCACGCGCACACACAATGGATCAATGCGGCCTAACAAAACCAACGCCTGCGCCAAAACTCCGGTCTGGGCAAATTCCCCAAGATGCACCTTGAGTTGAAGAACTTGTCCGTCCACCGGGGCGCGCACCGTAAGCCGCTCCAAGTCGGTTTGCACCGCTTGAAGGTCGGCGCGTGATTGCGCGAGCTTCGCTGCCGCCACGGTCACCGCGTCACGACGGTTGAGGTGTTCCTGATGACTCAAAGCGCGCCTGTCAGTCAGGGCCTCTGCGAGCGCAAGCTGGTTGGTAACTTGGTTGACTGATGCCTCCGCGACCTGGACAGCGGCCTGTTGCTGCGCCAGTTGTGCCCGCGTGGCACGTTCATCAATCGTGAATAGCGGGTCGCCGGCTTTCACATGGCTGCCGATTTGGACATAAATCTTCGAGACCACCCCCGCAACCTCCGTGCCGATGGCGATGTTCTCGGTGCTCGCCTCGACGATGCCCGAGCCGGCGACAAATGCCGGGTAAGGCGTTCTTGGAGGATCGGCCACCGGTGCTGCGGGTGGAGTGACTTTGTTTCCTCGCACCACTGTTAGGATGCCGAAGCCGATGCCGGCCACGGCCAGAATTGGGATTAGATATTTGCGTATCATTTTAGACCTCTGGTTATTTTCGATTTCCATTTAGTTCTGCCGCCGAGTTGACAATTCGCTCGACGTGACCGTCGTCCAACTTGGCGATGCGGTCGCCGAATCCAAAAATGCGTGCGTCGTGCGTGACGACGATGAGCGCGCGGCTGCCTTGCAGCGCCACGCTGCGGAGCAGATCCATGACGGACTGGCCCGTCTCATGGTCGAGGGCGCTAGTCGGCTCGTCGCAGACGATCAATTTCGGGTTATGCACGAGCGCGCGGGCGATGGCGACGCGCTGCTGTTGGCCGCCGGAAAGTTGCGTGGGCAGCGAAAGCATCATGCGTTCGTTGAAGCCGACCTGCTGAAGAACTTCGCGTGAGCGGTCATTTGCCTTGCGGCGATTTTCGCCGCGAACGAGCAAGGGCACGGACACGTTCTCGGCTGCGGTCAACGTCGGAATGAGATTGTAGGCCTGAAACACAAAGCCGATGCTTTCGCCGCGATAGCGGGTTTTCTCACTCTGACTCATCCGGCGAAAATCGTGGCCGAAGACGACGCACTCGCCGTCGCTCTGATCCAGGATGCCAGCGATAATCGAGATGAGCGTCGTCTTGCCGCAGCCAGACGGCCCGACGAGCATCATCAATTCGCCCGGGCGCACTTCAAGGTCAATGCCGCGCAACGCCCGGACCGCCGCCGCGCCTTCGCCGAATGTTTTCCGAAGGCCAGTGCATTTCACGGCAACATCGTTTTGGTTCGGTATGTTCATATTCAACTTTTTCAATTCTTGAGAACTACGCATGGTCAACTTCTGAAAACAATTGCCGGTTCAAGCCGGATGACCTTCCAAATGCTTAACAGCGACGAGCCGACGCAAATCAGCAACACCGCGCCCGCCGTGAGCGCCAGCACTTGCCAGGGAAGACGGAACGCCAGCTCGCTGTTCGCCGCCGCCGCGCCGAACATGCAGGCCGCACCGACGCCGAGTCCGTAGCCAATCGCCCCGACCGTCAGCGCCTGGAGAATAATCATGCGAAGCAGCTTGCCGTTGCCTGCGCCCATCGCCTTGAGCGTTCCGAAATAGCGCAGGTTATCGAGCGTGAAGTTGTAGAAGGTCTGGCCGGCAATCGCCGTGCCGATGATGAAACCGAGCACGACCGACATGCCGAAGTTGATCGGAATGCCTGTGTATTTCATGAAGTAATCCAGCGTGAGCTTCACGAACTGATCACGGGTGTAGGCGGCCAGCCCGGTCGTTTTGTGAATGCGCTCGCAAACCGCTTGCAGGTTTTCGCCTGGCTTGGCCTTTGCCAAAATGAACGAGAGCAGCTTGCGTTCGCGCGGCGCGAAGATGGTCGCGCGCGAATACGTAGTGTAAACGCTCGGCTGCGACTGAAAGCTGCGCGTGACCCGGCAGATGCCCACGACCACGGCGCGATGGTCGTTCAATTCCAGCGTGTCGCCGATTTGAAGCGGGACGCGGCGACCGTCCGGCAGTACTTTTGCCAGTTTGTCGTTCGCGCCCACTTCATCCACAATCACGCCGTCGCTGCGGCGCAAATCCGAGAGCGTTCCTTGCGCCATGATCGGCGGGCCGCCGATGAGCGTCGCGTCGTCGAGACCGATGACGTTGCACGACTGGAAATTGCCGTTGTCGAGCCGCGCCCGGAGCAGACCTTTGTAGAGCGGCACGGCCCATTCGACGCCCTCGACACCGCGAACGCGATAAAGTTCGGTGTCCTGAAGCGGCTTTACGTCGTCAACATATTGCACCTTTTCGTCCATGACCCAAATGTCAGGGAGCGAGGTGTCCGTCAAAAAACCGAAGGTGCGGCTCATCAAGCCGACGAAAATTCCAGACTGTTGTGTGAGCAGCAGCGAGGCGAAGGTCAACCCCATGACAATGCCAAGATACTTGGCGCGGTCGCCAACCAACATTTTGAGCGCAACAAAGTTCATGATTGCTGGCGCGTGACGCGTTCAGCTTGCGCTGCCGCGAGCCGGGTTAATGATGAGTGTTTTCAACTGATCGAATCGCAGCCAAAGGATGGTTGCTGCCAGACAGCCCAAAACCAGCGGAGACATTGGCGAGCCGCCGAGCTTGACGAGATGCGTGAGAACCGCGCCGCACATCGTGCCGACAAGCAACGCCGTTCCGACAGGAACAAGTCGCGGCACGAGGAGCAGGATAGCAGATACCAGTTCGATGGTGCCCGTGATGTAACGAAACCACTGGCCGATGCCGATCTTCTCAAAGATTTCGACCATCTTTGGCTGGCCAGACAGTTTCGCGAACCCGGCCATGATGAAGGCGGCGGCGAGGAGGATTTGCAGCGACCAAACGGCTGTCGTTTTGCCTTTGGACGAGCGCTGGGTTTGAACGGGAGTGCTTTCTTTCATGTTTGTTCCTTTCTTTTGGGTTCATGGTTGACGTTGATTTGTTGTGCGGCTGAAAGTCTCAGGCGGCGCGCGCAATAATTTCGGCGGTGCGCGCGTTCGCGAACGCCAGCGCCTTTTGCGGACCGATCGCACCCATCGCCACGCCTTCGACGCGAATGACATCGACATTGGTGATGCCGATGAATCCGAGGACCGCGCGCAGATACGGCTCGTGAAAATCGAACGGCTTGGCCGGGCCATCGGAAAAAATTCCACCGCTGGCCAGCACGACAATCGCGCGCTTGCCGGCAACGAGCCCCTTCGGTCCGTTGGGCGTGTAGGAGAAGGTGCGACCGGCGCGCACCACATGATCAATCCAGGCCTTGAGCGTGGAAGGGATGCTGAGGTTGTGAACGGGCGCGGCCAGCACGATCACATTGGCCTCCAGCACTTCATTGATCAGCAGATCGGAGCAGGCCAGCGCTTCCACCTGCGCGGGCGTGAGTTCTTCCGGTTGCGCCTGAAGCGCGCCGACAAACGCCCGCCCGACATGCGGCGGCGGGTTCTCGGCAAGGTCGCGAACCACCACGTTCACACCGGGATGCCGCGCCCGAATCTCGTTCACAACCGACCGCGCGGCTTGATGCGAGAAAGCTTGCGCGCCTCGCGGACTGCTTTCGATCAACAGAATGTTTTTCATTGTTGTGTTCCTTTCTTCTGCGTTTTGTTTTCTCATCACGGACGCATCATCACTCCGATTCTTCCGTCCGCCCAATACCGTGTTCCTTGCGCTGCCATGCTTTTTCGGCATAATGGGGGGAGCGATGGAACTCCGGCATCTCCGATACTTCCTGGCCGTGGGTGAAGCGTTGAACTTCACCAAGGCCGCGGCGCAACTGCGCGTCGCGCAACCCGCCTTGAGCCGGCAAGTCCAGGACTTGGAAGATGAAATTGGCGTGGACTTGCTCAAACGCAGTCCGCGCGGCGTGACGCTCACGGCGGAGGGAAAACTGTTTCTCGAAGAAGTCCGCGAAATATTGAAGCATACCAGTGAATCTGTGGAAAAAGTCCGCGCGCTGACGCGCGGACAATATGGCGAACTGCACGTCGCTTACTCCCCCGCGCCAACAGTGGAACTGTTGCCGCCGGCCCTTGCCGCGTTTCAAAAGGTGTTTCCGCGCGTCAACGTGGTGTTGCACGACCTGTCACGGCGTGAAGTCATCGAGGGTCTGCAGAGCGGCGCGCTCCAACTAGCGGTGACCCCGAGGGCAGCGGGTTCGCAGCCCGAGGGCATCGAATTTGAAGTGTTGCGGACCTACCCGTTTTGCGTGGCGCTGCCGGCCACGCATCGCCTGGCTCGGCTCAAATCCGTCCCTCTGGAGAAGCTCGCCGCCGAACCGCTTGTCGCACTTCGGCGCAAGGACAACCCTAATTATCATCATGTGCTGGACGGACTGTTCGGCCCGCTCGGCGTCAAACCGCTCATAGTGGCGGAGTGCGACACCTTCAGTTCGCTGGTCACGGCCATTGAATCCGGACGCGGCATCGCGCTTTCAACCTCGGTTTTCAAACAGGCGACTGGAAAACGGCTCGTCTATCGGCCGTTGACTGGCACCAACGAAGTTCTTTCGGTTGGCATCGCTCGTGCGAAAAACGGAGACATCACCCCGGCGGGAGAAAAGTTTTGTGAAATCCTGCGCCAGGTCGCGAAGGTATGAAGCTGTCGGTTATCATATCCAAAATCCTCAGTGATGGCAGCAAAAGGTAACCCTTTCGACTGTCAGTGAAAATAGTGAAAAATAGTGGCGAATTTTAGCAAATTATTCTTGAGTTTCAGAACGAAAACCGGCATTCTCCTCGTATCTGAATCGGACTTCACAGTCCGAGTCCTGCCTTTGGAGCCACTTCTTTGGCTCAATGGCAAACTCTTGGTTCGCTGGGATTAGCAGATTCTCGGCAATTGCTCCCCGCTCGGCATGTCAAGTATCCGGCTCGCGCCGATGGCGCTCTTCAAGTCCACCAGCGGCGGGTCGCCGTCTTCCACCGCGCCGATCCGCACGGCGCCAGACCCGGCTTCGTCCTGCCGCATGATGGCCACGGCGCGGTCCGCGTTTTTGGCCGGAACAAATGCCACAAACCGCCCTTCGCAGGCCACATGCAACGGGTCCAGTCCCAGCAGTTCGCACGCGGCATGAACGTCTTCACGCACCGGCACGGAGTTCTCCTCAATCACAATTCTTCGCTTGGCGGATTCCGCGATTTCGTTCAGCGCGCCCGCCAGGCCGCCCCGCGTCAGGTCCCGCAGACAATGGACTTCCAGGCCGGAGGCCAAAAGCTTGAGCACCAGGCCGGACACAGACGCGGAATCGCTCTGGATTTGGCTCTGAAATTCCAGCCCTTCGCGCACGCTCATGATCGCCATGCCGTGACGGCCCAAGTCCCCGCTGACCAGCACCGCGTCGCCCGTCCGAACGCTGACCGGCGCGATCACTTGGGAATGTTCAATGACGCCGATGCCCGCCGTGTTGATGAACAGGCCGTCGCCCTTGCCCTTGTCCACCACCTTGGTGTCGCCGGTGACAATCCGCGCGCCGTTGCGCGCCGCCGCGTCGCGCATGGAGCAGACGACGCTCCACAGTGTTTCCATGGCCAGGCCTTCTTCGAGGATGAAAGCCGCGCTCAACCACAGCGGCCGCGCGCCGCTCATGGCCAAATCGTTCAGGGTGCCGTGGACGGCCATGGAGCCGATGTCGCCGCCCGGAAAGATAATCGGCCGGACCACGTAGGAATCGGTGGTAAAGGCCAGGCGGCCGGCCGGGAAGTCCAGCACGGCGGAGTCATGGCGGCCGGTCGCGGGCGCCGGGCCGAACGCGGTAAAGAACAATTTCTCGAGCAACTCATGCGTCAATTTCCCGCCGCCGCCGTGGGCCAGCAGGACGCGCGGATATTGTCGGATGGGGATGGGGCAGGCAGCAGTCAATTCCGCTCCGGCGTTCATGGTTCAGCGTGCCAGGGCGGCGGCCGGCGCGCGGCTGCGATAGCGATAGTACGCCGCGCAGGCGCCTTCCGAGGAAACCATGGGCGCGCCCAGCGGATGCTCGGGGGTGCAAGCCTTTCCGAACGCCGGGCACTCGGCCGGTTTGATCCGCCCCTGCAACACCAGGCCGCTCAGGCATTCGGGGCTTTCCTCCGCGCCGCGGTCCGCCAGCCCGAACCGTTTGGCGGCGTCGAATGCTTCATATTGACTTCTCAACCCCAGGCCGCTGGCGGGGATTTCGCCGATGCCGCGCCATTTGCGCGGCACGACTTCAAACACCTCTTCGATCAGGCGGCGCGCCGGCTCATTGCCCTCCGGCCGCACCACGCGGGCGTACTGGTTCTCCACTTCGGCCCGCCCCTCCTCCAATTGCCGCGCGCACATCAGCACCCCCTGCAGAATATCCAGCGGCTCAAAACCCGTCACCACGATGGGCACATGGTATTGGGCCGCGATCGGCCCGTATTCGGCGCAGCCCATGACGGCGCAGACGTGGCCCGCCGCCAGGAACCCGCGCACCCGGCACTCCGGCGAGGCCAGCAGGGCCTTCATGGCCGGCGGCACCAGCACGTGCGCGACCAGCATTGAAAAATTCTTGACACCCTGCTCCACCGCCTGGCGCGCCGCCAGGGCCGTGGCCGGGGCCGTCGTCTCGAAGCCGACCGCGAAAAACACCACTTCCCTCGCCGGGTTCCGCGCGGCGATCTTCACCGCGTCCAGCGGCGAATAGACGATGCGCACGTCGCCGCCCCCGGCCTTGACCGAGAGCAAATCGGCCCCGCTTCCCGGCACGCGCAGCATGTCGCCGAAAGAGCAGAAAATCGCCCCCGGGCGCGAGGCGATCTCGATGGCTTTGTCAATCATTTCCAGCGGCGTGACGCAGACGGGGCAGCCCGGGCCGTGGATGAGGGTGATGAATTCGGGCAGCAGCTCGTCAATCCCGAATTTCACAATGGCATGGGTCTGGCCGCCGCAAACTTCCATGATGGCCCAGGGCCGCGTGGCGACGCGCGCGATCTGCCGCGCAAATTCGCGCGCCTTGGCCGCGTCCCGGTATTCATCCAGGTACTTCACGGGCCGCCCTCCTTCAGCTCTAGCAATTCGCCCATCTGGCGCAGGTAATCGAAGACTTCATTGGCCTCGCTCTCCTCCACCCGGCTGATGGCAAAGCCCACATGCACCATGACGTAATCGCCCACCTTGGCCTCGGGCACGCAGGCGAGGTTGACCTCCTTCTGCACGCCGCCGAAATCCACCTTGCCCGTGCGCGACAGCGCGTCGCCGCCCGTGACGCTGGTGATTCTTCCTGGAATGGCCAGACACATTGTCTTCCAGCTTACCGCACATCCATCAGAGCCGCAACGATTTGTCCCGGCGCTGGCCTCCTCCGCCTCGGCTGATTTTCGCCGGCTAAACCGGCCTCGGACCTGTCGCTTCACTGAAAGCGGTCAAGCGCCGCGCGGCTCGGGAACCGAAAGTTGCCGGCATATCTTGCGAGAAAGGTGCTTTCCAATCTCGGCATGGCGGGGAACGGCCTCAATCACGCCGGTTTCAGGGTTTATCCACAACGAGTGTTTGCTGCCTTCGCGCTCCGGGCGGCAGCCGTGAGCTTGCAGATGCCGCAGTAAATCGCGGCGTTTCATCAGACCAAAATGGAGGTTTGTTCCGCGCCCTTGGGCGCATTTTCCAGTCCCTGCTCGCGCTTGTGATCCAGCACGAGTTCAATCGCCGCCGCCAGACTCTCGAGGCACTCTTCGCGGGTTTTTCCTTGTCCGTTGGCCTCCGGCACTTCCGGGCAAAAGGCGATGAACCATTTCCCATCCCGCTGAACTACCGCCGTGTAGCGATTTCTCATCGTCGTAACTTAGATGGTCTCGCCCGCCTTGGCAAGCCGAATGCCAGCACGCGTAAAATCAGTTCTCTTTTTAAATTGGTTCATCGCAGCAATTTTCTGGCAGGATATTCTTATGTCTCACCAGAAGTTTCTTGAGGGGAGCGTGTTTCCAAGCCCATGAGAGCCGCAACGATTTGTCCCAGGGCGATGCCGCCGTCGTTGGGCGGGATGTGCTGGTGCCAATAGCTCAGGAATCCTTCAGTTTCGAGGCGGGCGGCCACCCGTTCGACAAGATAGCGGTTCTGAAAGCAGCCGCCTGACAGCGCCAGCCGCGGCTGCCCGACCCGCCGCGCCACCGCCACAATCACGTTGGCCAGCGTGTTGTGAAATTTGGCCGAGATCAATCCGACGGGAACCTTGCCTTTCACATCCGCCAGAATCTCCTTCACCATAGGCCTCCAATCCACCACCAGCATCGGCCCGCCGCCGGGCTGTTCCAGCGCAAACGAATACGTTTCATCCGTCCGGATACCGCCAATACTAAATTCCAGCTCCATCGCCGCCTGCCCCTCAAACCGCGCCACCTGCCGGATGCCCAGAAACGCCGCCACCGCGTCAAAGAGCCGCCCGACGCTGGAAGTGAGAGGCGAGTTGACGCCGGTCCGCAACATCCCGGCCAGGGCCGGCAGATCGGCCGCGGCAAAGGATTGCAGCGGCGGCGCCTCGCGCCCGGCCAGCGCCTCTTCGCCAAACACTTCGTAGAGCATTCCCAGCATCGCCCGGCGCGGTTCCCGGACGGCCTTTTCGCCGCCGGGCAATCGGAACTGCCGCAAGTGTGCCACACGTTCGCAAGCCTTCTCCGTCACGAGAAAAAACTCCCCGCCCCAAACGGTGTCGTCCAGTCCCCGGCCCGTGCCGTCCCAGGCAACACCCAGCAGCGGCGGCGCCAATTCGTTTTCGGCGGCGCAGGCCAGGACATGCGCGACGTGATGTTGCACGGAGACGCCGCGGCGGCCGGGCTTCCCGTCAACAAGACCTTTGGCAAACTGAGTCGAGAGGTACCCCGGATGCCCGTCGCTGGCAATCACCCGCGGATCGGCTTCATAGAGCCGCTCGAAATCGTTGATGACGCCGACGAAGGCCTCGTAGGACTGCGTGGTTTCGAGATCGCCGATGTGCTGGCTGATGAAGACCTGCGGGCCGATGGCCAGCGCCACGGTGTTCTTCAAATGCGCCCCCACCGCCAGGACCGGCGAGGCGGCGTCGAGCGCGGTCGCGGGTTTGCCGTCGGCCAATGACACGGGCAACGGCGCATAACCGCGCGCCCGGCGCAACACCTGTTCGCGTCCCAGCACCACGCGCGCCACGGAATCATCCACGTGCCGGACAATGGGCCGGTTGTGGGCCAGGAACACGTCGGCGATGTTGCGGAGCCTGTGCAGGGCTTCCTGTTCGTCGATGCAGATGGGTTCGTCGCTCAAATTGCCGCTGGTCGCCACCACCGGAAAATTCAACTCGCGCATCAACAAATGGTGCAACGGCGAATAGGGCAGCATCACCCCCAGGTTCGGGTTCCCCGGAGCGGCCAACGACGGCCGCGCCGCCAGCCGTTGCAGCAGGACGATGGGAGATTCCGGCGATGCCAGCAGGCGCGCTTCCAACTCCGACACGCGGCAATCGGCGGCCGCGGTCTCCAGCGACGGGTACATCACGGCAAAGGGCTTCTCCTCGCGCTGCTTGCGTTCGCGCAGGCGCCGCAGGGCGTCGTCGTTGCGCGCATCGGCCACCAACTGGAAACCGCCAATGCCTTTGAGCGCCAGGATTTTTCCGTCGCGGACGATTTTAGCCGCACGCAACAACGCCGCATGATGGGTGGCGAGCACAACCCCCCCGGCGTCCCACAATTCCAGATGCGGCCCGCACTTGGGACAGGCGTTGGGCTGGGCGTGGAAGCGGCGGTTGGCGGGGTCGCGGTATTCCTGCTCGCAATCCGGGCACATGACGAACTTCTTCATGGAAGTGTTGGCGCGGTCGTAGGGGAGCGACACCACAATGGAGAAGCGCGGCCCGCAATTGGTGCAATTGGTGAAGGGATAAAGATGCCGCCGGTTCCGCGGATCAAAAATCTCCGCCAGGCATTCGGGACAAGTGGCGATGTCCGGCATGATGATCGCCGTCTTGAGGCCCGCGCCCTGGAGGAACCGGATTTCAAAGCCCGTGTAACCCGCCGCATCCAGCCACCATGATTCCAGGCTTTGGATGAAGCTGCGTGGCGGTTTATCCCTTCGCAGGCGCAAGGCAAATTGCTCGAGGCTGGCCCGCGGCCCCTCCGCCTCGATAAACACGCCCTGGCCGGTATTGCCGACCCAGCCGGACAAGCCCAGTTCCACGGCGAGGCGATGCACAAACGGCCGAAAGCCGACACCCTGCACCGCGCCGCGCACGGCAATTTTCAAGCGGGATGTTGGCGGCGCATTCAAGCAAGGCCCCAACCTGTCCCCAAACCCGCCCTTTTGCAACGGCTATTCCCTCCTATCCGCCCTATTCGCCCCATTCGTCCGATGCCTTGGGTGCGTTCCTGCGGAGCCTTCGACCCCCAATCCGCCATCGCGCCCAACGCCACCGCCGATCACCCAGTCCACTCAGTCCACTGCGTCCATAATCCCATAACCTGTAGGAGCCGACGTGAGGAGGCTGGCTGTCCCCTCTCCCTCGCTGGATTACCCATGAACGTCGACCAAGCCCCGTCAGGGGCGAAATCTCTGTAGAAGACAATCAACAAGAATAGAAAGCCCCGTTAGCAAGCCAATTAAAAATGACACTTTTGCAGGAGACGACGTAGGGAGTCTCTGATTCCGGCCTTGTTTTCGAGAGATTTTGAGCCTCCTGACGTCGTCTCCTACAGGAGTTATTACCTGGGGCATGAAATACTTTACACTACAAGCGGGTGTCCTCCTATGGCCGGACAGCAAAAGCCACGGCAAACTGTAAAGTACTTTATGCACAGCGTAATAGTTGTTTTTTGACGGGCTGCCAACAGTGCAGTTCCGTACCGCAAATGGTATTACAAGATGAAATGCGCGGCCTCGCGCTGGCGTTCACGGCGTTTGCGCTGCGCGGGCGCTGGATCCTCTGTTGCTTCAAGAAAAACGTGCAAATAGTGACCACTGACCCCTGCACGAACCTTCGACCGCAGAACCGGCGAACTGAATGGCTCACTACCGGCTCTGCTCGTTTTATCTCGCTGCTTACGATCATGGAAAACGCTCGATTTTCGCCGCGAAGCGACCATGCTGGCAGGATGGCGCCGGTTTGAAAATGCAGATGCATCGGACGGGCGCCATTGTATAATAAACGTCAGCGGCCGGAGGCATGCATGAAAAAATCGAGGCTTTTTATCTTCGCCACTGTGGTTGCTGTGATTGGCGTTGCAGGAATGAAAGCGTGGGTCGGTTCAGGCGACGCCCGCATTCCCCTGCTCCTACTGCCGGTGCGAATGCTCTATCAAGCGATTCCGGAGCGAGTTGCGACTGTCGGGCAACCCTTGGGCGAGGACAGCCAAGCCAGCACGCAACCGGTTTCCGAACGCTTCGGCCCGCAAGAATTGCGTAAATTATACGATGTCTTGAACTCCGATTCTTTTCAATCACCACTCACGAACTACAACTGTGGCGACCCGGTTCCTAAACTCAGTTTTCAGGCAACGCTTTACCGCGCGAGCCGTGCCCACGCCGGGGCGCGGCGTGTCGAGTGGCGGCAGTCACCTGCAATTGATTTTGCGGGCCGTGGCCGGTTGCTGTTCTTTGGCCTTGACTACCGGGTAACAAAGGCTTTCGCGAGCATAGATCCCGATCCCGGGACAACCGGTCTGGGTCGAACAATCCGGGAGCCGCACGGCGATTGTTCAAAGCGGGATGGGAAAGAAGAGTGGGTCACGTGGCCTGGACCAGACGAGAAACTTTGGTGAGGATGAACTGCCCTGCTGACAAGCGCTCTGGAATGGGCTTGGTCAAGGGCTGGTATTGCCGCCAGCAGGAGGTTTCGGTGGGTTGTTGCGTCATCGAAGCGAGTGATGTGTATGGACGGAAGATTTCACGGCAGGCTGTCGGGGACCCAGAGGCAGCCATGACCGGGTGCATTGAGTTGGCCCGGCAGATGAGCCGGCAGAGATAAAGAAATTGAGAATCCCATTGTGTGCCTGAAGAAACCTGCTACACATAAAGCACCTCAGAGTGGCCGGTTTTGATTCGACCCCGGCTGGCTGGTTTTGAACTGACCGGTGACAATGCCGCTCCTGACGGAGCTTAAAATCTTCTTGATTGGTTTCTACAAATATGCCGCGCCGAAGGCGCTGGCTGAGGCAGGCTTGCCGTTGTCTGGCCCAATCCTGCGAATCATGTTTTCTGTCAGCTTGAGTCTTTCCCATTGCGTTCATTCCCACAACGGCCAAATGTTGCGGGTCTGTTGCGGGAGATGTTGGGCCTTAAATGCCTGATCTTCAACGAGGTAGCGGATGTCGCGGAGTGCTCAACTTCATGCATCAATTGGGATCAGGCCAAACGCCAAGCCGCCAAGGCTCAGGGCTTGCCTTTCTCGGGGTAGATGGGGATTCCTTCGCGCTCGATTTTTTCTTTGAGCCGCTGGCTGGTGGTCTGTTCCGGACGCACTAAATCGAGTTCGTAAATGAGCGGGGCGTTGTCCAAGGCGTCACAAAGCGCGGCCCATTCGGCCGGAGTGGCTTCCGGCGCGGAAATGGCCAGGTCGAGGTCGGAGGCTCGGCGGGCCAGGCCCGTGGCGCGCGAGCCGAACACGCGCACTTCACGGACGGCAGGGAAACGCCGGAAGGCGCCGCGCAAGGCCGCCAAATCTTTCTCCCGAAGAGCGACCGCTTTCATGTTCAGTCCCAAGCCAGAGTTTGAATCTTCTTAACCATTTCGGCCAAGATGCCGGTGTAATCCTTCACAATGTGGCCGTAGATGCGTGCGGCCACCGCGTCATCGTAGGCGTGAGCGGTGAGATTGCGGTCCTCCAGCAGCCGAAACCAAACATCGGCTTCGTCCGCTGAACCGATCAATCCCTCGGTGAACGCCTTTTTGAGCGTGGAGCGTGGCCCGCCACAGTCCAGTCCCTGGCGTTCGAGGTAAAGTTTGAGGCTTTTCCAAACGAGTTCGAAGGTGAATTCAAAACGCTGGATGACGGCGTCGCGCACCAGGGCGCTTTCCGGTTCCGCCACGGCCTCTTGCAGACGTTTGAGCGCCTTTCTCAATCCGGCTTTTCGTTCGGCAAATCGTTCGTTGCTCATGCCATGACGGGATGCTGCCAAAACGCGGCGCAAGTGACAAGGCTGCGGCCCAAGAAATTGGAGGAGCGGACAAACAGGACAGGCAGGACCGGTCGGACAGGGCTTTTGTCCTGCTCTTTTCAGGCTCTGCACCGGCAATTCAAGGAAACGAGGCGGGAATCCGATTGACTTTTCATGCGGAACGGGTAGGCTGGAGATGGTCCGAAAAGGATTGGAAGATCAGCCATAGCGAATTTTGAACCTCATTTGTCCATGAAAAAAACCATCACGCGATCTGTTGCAGGGCTGTTGGCGCTGCTGCCAGCGGCGATCTTGAGTGTGTCGGGCCAGGCCCAGGTTGTGGTCACGAATTACACGTTTGACACGGCGGCGTCGGCGAATCCGCCGGCTTGGGGAGTCTGGCCGAATGGGAACGACCAATACGTGACGAACACGTGGAGTTCGAGCGACGCGAGCAATAGTCCCAGTTCAGGCTCGTTGTTGATTACGAGCACGTTCACCGGCGCCAGCCAGCAGAGCGTGGTGTGGAGCGGCCCGAGCGGGGATTACAACCCGCCGTTGAACGGCTCGCAGATCACGAATTTTTCCTGTTACATCCGTTTTGGGGCGGGTTCGCCCACCAACGCCTCGACCGATTCGTATGGCTCGATCGCTTTTTATTTGAACACGCTGCAGCACGGCGCGTATCCGCCGACGTTGATCGACGGCTATTGGTCGGTGACGGCCGGCAACACGAACTGGGTGTATTTTTCGATGCCGGTCAACATCCCGTCCAACATCTATGGCATCACGATCCAGTTGGAGACGTACGGCAATTCGTTGAACGGGACTTCAAAGATGTATGTGGATGACATCCAACTGATCGGGCCGGCCCCCGTCACCAATCCGCCCATCAACGGCGCGTCGGTGGTGGATTGGGGGAACGCGCATCAGCGCATTGACGGTTTTGGCGCGTCGTCGGCCTGGGATGGAAGCTGGCCGACGGCGGAAGCGGACCTGCTTTTCTCCACGAACAACAATATCTCTTACCAGTCGGGCACGTATAACGGCGTGGGTCTGTCCCTGCTGCGCAACCATATCTCTTATGCCGGCACGACTTCCGCGAGCGACTTGCCGACCACGGCGGAGACGAGCATCATGATGCTGGCCCAGGCGCGCGGGGCCAGGGTGTGGAGCACGCCGTGGACGCCGCCGGCGGGTTTCAAGAGCCCGAACGATATTTACGATACCAACACGGCGACCGACGGCGGGATCGACGGGGGCAGTTACCTGGGGAGCGGCAATAATATCACGAATTTGAATTACGCCAGCCAGCTCGCCAATTACGTGGCCAGCATGAAGACCAACTACGGGGTGAACCTTTACGCCATCTCGGTCCAAAACGAGCCGGATGCGGACGTGACCAGTTACGAGGCGTGCCAATGGAACGGCGGGCAGATTCATGATTTTGTCACCAACCTCTACAATGCGCTGGCGGCCCAGGGCCTCACTGCCACCAAGATTATCGTGCCGGAAAGCGAGGACTGGTCCGGCGACACCGCGCTCTACACGCCGACCTTGAACGATCCCGCCGCCGCGGCCTGTGTCAGCATCATCGCCAATCACGATTATGTCTATGACAATTCGGTCGGCGACCAATCGGTGCCGGAGGCGCTGCCGGTTGACGGGAAGGCCTTGTGGGAAACGGAAGTGGCGTTGCTGTCGGGCAGCGACAGCAGCATTGCCAACGGCGTGTATTACGGGCAGCGGATTTATGAGTACATGACGCAGGCGCAGGCCAACGCCTATCATTATTGGTGGCTGGTGGCCTACGGAGAGGGCAACGAAGGGTTGCTGGACACCAGCTCCGCCGTGACCAAGCGGCTGTTCGTCTTTGGCCAATACAGCCGGTTCGTCCGCCCGAACTTTTACCGCATCGACGCCACGTCGTCCCAGCCGTCGGCCTTGATCAGCGCCTACAAGGATTCGGCCTCGACGGCGTTTGCCATCGTGGATGTCAATACCAACGCCGCCACGGACGTGATCCAGACGTTCAACCTGGCCAATTTCACGGCGGCTTCGGTCACGCCGTGGATCACGTCGGGCAACCTTTCCCTGGCGCCACAGACGGCGGTGAGCGTGACCAACGGCTCGTTCACTTACCGGGTGCCGGCCATGAGCGTGGTGACGTTCGTGGGAACGGGCGAGTTGCCGCCGGCCATCGCCCCCGTCTCCAATCAAACGGTCAACGTGGGAGTGACCTTGCTGGTGACCAACACGGCCAGCGATCCGGATGTGCCGGCGCCGACCTTGACGTTCAGCGCGGCAGACACCTTGCCGTCCAACGCGACGATCAATGGCAGCAGCGGGGTGTTCAGTTGGCGGCCGCCGGTGAGCCAGGCCAATACGACCAATCTCATTGAAATCGAGGTCACGGCCAGCGATTCGCTGTTGAGCGCCACCAACAGCTTCGACGTGTTCGTCAACCCGGTCACCAATCCTGTTTCGATTGGTTCGATCGTTCTATCCCAGGGGCAGGCCAGCCTGACGGTCAATGGTCCGCAAGGGCCCGATTACACGCTTTTGATGTCAACCAATCTGACGACCTGGCAGACGCTCTTCACATCGAATTCTCCGTCCATACCGTTTATATTCACCGACACGAACGCCGTGGACGCCGGGGAATTTTATCAGATTCGGATCGGACCGTGACGATCAGGGCGGCTCAAACTTCCAGCAGCAGGCGGGCGGGTTTTTCGATCATTTCCTTGATCTGGACCAAAAAGGTCACGGCCTCGCGTCCGTCCACGAGGCGATGGTCGTAGCTCAGGGCCACGTACATCATGGGGCGCACCACGACGTTGCCGTCCACGGCCACGGGGCGGTCCTGGATGGCGTGCATGCCTGGCAGGGCGTGCACCGTGAGGCGGATACGTTTGTTTAGCCATCCGAATCTGCTGGTGAATTCAACTTCTCCATGGCACACTAATTCCAACCTATATGAAAGAGCTCTGCATGCGATCGATTGTTATCTTGGTGCTGGCCGGAGTATGTGTCTTCGGCTACACTAAGACTCAGCCTGCCTCTGCTACAAACATCAAAACGCTGCGGGAACAGCTGTTTCACCGCTTTCTCCGGAAGATGTACAATATCGAGTTGATGGAGAATTCCGGGGTCGTCGAAAAGCGAGAGCCAGATTACACGAATATGATGCGAACATTATTCGAACCATATATTGTCGATCCCACGCTTGGCTTGGAATGGGATGAAGTTCCAGCTCCAAGCCTCACTAATGCAGCTGCCATGGATCCTATTCTTAATTTCATTAAGACCAACGGATGGAACATGGCGAGTGGTGATATATTTGGAGAAATGACGAGGACAAATCCAATGAAGTCGATTCGAGGACTGCCGTGGGCGGCTATCAAAGAGCGCGAGTTTCCCGGAGTCACTTCTGCCGGAATCCTATATGTATTGTTCACCGGATGGCACCATAACTTGAGAGGCGTTGCATACAACCCAGAAACAAATACTTTTACAGGGCGTCTCGCCGGGTTCGTCCCTATAGGCCAGCATTGGTATGCTTGGGTCACGAGCGACGATCCTGAGACGACTGTCCAGCAATACGAAGGACGTAATCCCAGCGTCCATCCTTGGTCCGAATTCTCATCCTCCATGCTGACCAATGCCTCTGCCATGAAAAATGTCCTCAATTTCATTGAATCCAACGGGTGGAATATGGCAACAAATGATATATTTGAGGATTCAACGGGAGCAAATGCAATGAAACCGATTCAAGGACTACCATGGCCGGATTTTAAATACGGCGAGTTCGACGCTGTTACCTCAAATGGCATTCTTTATGTTTTTTTGACCGGATGGAATCACAACTTCAAGGGTATCGCATATAATCCAAGAACAAACCCCTTTATCAGCGGCATGTGCTTCAAGCCCATTGGTATGCACTGGTATATTTGGGCATCCGGTGAAAAAGTATTGCCGTTCATCCGACAATGCGAAGGACAGAGTCCTGGCATTCAATCGCACTCTGCTCCTTAATCCTACGTTAAAGAGGAACAGTGGGACCCGTTGGGCGGCTCAAACTTCCAGCAGCAGGCGGGCGGGTTTTTCGATCATTTCCTTGATCTGGACCAAAAAGGTCACGGCCTCGCGTCCGTCCACGAGGCGATGGTCGTAGCTCAGGGCCACGTACATCATGGGGCGCACCACGACGTTGCCGTCCACGGCCACGGGGCGGTCCTGGATGGCGTGCATGCCGAGGATGGCGCTCTGCGGCGGATTGATGATGGGGGTGGAGAGAAGGGAGCCATAGACGCCGCCGTTGGTGATGGTGAAGGTGCCGCCCTGCAATTCCTCGGGCTTGAGCTGGCTGGCCTTGGCGCGCGCGGCCAGGCCGGCCACGGCCATTTCCACCTCGGCAAAGCTCATTTTTTCGGCGTTGCGCAGGACGGGCACGACCAGGCCCTTGCCGCCGCCGATGGCCACGCCGATGTCATAATAATGATGATAGAGGATGTCGTTGCCGCGGAGGGAGGCGTTGACCTGCGGGACGGCCTTCAGGGCCTCGACGGCGGCCTTGATGAAGAAGGACATGAAGCCGAGCTTGACGCCGTATTTCTGCGTGAAGGTTTCCTGGTATTGCCGGCGCAGGGCGATGACGGCGGAGAGGTCGATCTCGTTGAAGGTCGTCAGCATGGCCATGGTGCGGTGGGCTTCGACGAGGCGTTGGGCGACGGTGCGGCGCAACAGGCTCATGGGAACCGCTTCTTCTTGACGATCGGACGCGCCGGCGGGCCGCGCGGCCGGGGCGGACGCAAGGGGAATCGCCGGCATCGGCGCCGGCGCCAGCGGGGCCGCGACAACCGGGGCCGGCGCGGGAGGGGGCGCTTGGGTCCCGGGCTTTTCCGGCTTGGGGGCGGGTTTGGCTTCCGGGCGCGGCCCGGCCGACGGCTCGATCAGGGCAATGACCTCGCCCACCGCCGCTTTGTCGCCGGTGCGTTTGACGATTTTGCCCAGCGTGCCGGAGACGGGAGACGGCAGTTCGACGGTGGCCTTTTCCGATTCGAGCGTGACGACGTTGTCATCTTTGTTGACAGTGTCGCCTTCGCTTTTGAGCCAGGGGCCGATCTCGACCTCGGTGACCGATTCCCCCAGGGCGGGGACTTTGAGTTCGACTGCCATGCGGGTCATTGTCCAGCCAAACCCGTCATTTTGCAACTCCGGGAGGGGCGGCCTGTGGGGGAGAAGACACCGGGAACTTGCGGTAGACGGCGAGGCGGTAGGGCGCGTAAATGCCGGTGAGCTGATGCGATTGAAAGCGCCGGATGAGAAAGGCGGGCAGGATGGGCGGGGCGACATTCTGGTTGGTGAATTCGGCGGCCAACCGCCAGTCTCCCGGAAAATTGGTGCGGCAACTGGCAAATGCGGCGGGGTTGATGACCAGGATGTTGACCTGGCGGCGCTCCGCCGCCGGCATGATCTTCTCCAGGTAAAGCGGCGTAAAGACCTTCCGCGCCGCGCGCATGGCCGGATAGTAGGCGGGGTAATCCGCCAGGACGATGTCGGCGGGGCGGAGATGGGCGCCGGCGAATTGCTGGACGGCGGAGTAAGGACAGGAACCGGCCGCCGCGATGAGCAGGCGCAAGGGCAAGCCAACGACCATGGCGCCGGCCAGGAGCGTCAGCGCCAGCACCCTGCCAAAAAATGACTTGACAGCCCGGCGGCCGAGGACGTGGCAGATGGCCAGCGATTGGGGCAAGGCCGTCATCCATCCGTAGTAAATCGGGAAATGGCCGGCAGCCTGCATGGCCGGCGGCAGCAGGATTCCCGCGGCAAGGCCGAAGGAAGCGATGCGGGCCAGGGCCGCGTCCCGGGTTTTCCAGGCGGCCGCCGCCAGCCAGGCATTGAGCAGCAACAGAAAGGGCGCGCTGCGGTCGCGCACGAAGAGGCCGGCCCATTCGGCGAGCCGGCTCTGGGCCGCGGGGGCGTCGGTGCTTTTGCCGATGGAATCGAGGAATTCATGCCAGACACCGTGGCTGGCGTAGAGCCAATAAAGCCCGGCCAGGCCGACAAGAGCGCCGGCGCCGAGCACCACGGCGTTGAGCGCGGGACGGAAGCCCCAAAAGGCGAAGATCAACACGGCGATGAACGCCAAGGCCGGCAGCAATTGCAGTCCGGCCCATGGCAGGAGCATCCCCAACCCCAGCAAACACAAGTTGCGGAGAGCGGGGCGCGGGATGGTGGCGGCGTTGAGCGACAGGGCCAGGAGGAAATATCCGATCATGTCGTAGCGGCCGCTCCGGTAGCTGAAACTCAGCCCGGACCCCATCGCCAGCAGCGCCATCAACACCAGCCGCCACGCCGTGCTTTCAATCCACCGCAGGCGGACGCAGAAGCGCCAGACCAGAAATGACCCGAGCGTGAACCAGACATAGTTGAAGGACCGGACCGCCAGGGGCGAAAGCCCGAACAACTTCAGCCAGCCGGCCAAAACGAGCGGGTGCAGCGGGACGTTGCCGGCAAAAAAGCGGTCGCTGGTCTGGAAAGGCCAGGCGGTGGAGACGAAGCCGCGGCCTTGGATCAGGTTGGCCGCCGGATCGGCCCACATGACTTCATCCATCCAGACATGGGGATAACTCAGCGCGGTCAGAAGGTTCAACCCCAGAAAGGCCGCCAGCAACGCCATGACGAAGGCGGATTCGCGAGGGCGCGTTGCCAGGTTGTCCGGTGGGTTCGTCATGCCTGTCAATGTCCGGTCGCCAGCCACATGATGGCCAGGGTCAACGCGCCGACCCCGTAGCTGGCGGCGTCTGTCAGCGCGAAAACCAGCGGCTCCTCGCGAAGCCGGCCGTGATGGGCCAGCCACCACACGCGGCCGAACCACCAGAGCAGCAACGGACAGATGAGCAGCAGCAGTTTCGGGTGCGCGTAAAGAACAAAGACTTGGGCGCTGTTCACGTAGAGCGCCAGCACGAGCGCCGCCAGCACGCCGCAGCCGACGCCCCACAGCTCCACCAGTCCCAAGCCGCGCGCGGCGGGTTGGGAGGGGGCGGGTTGCAGGGCGGAGTCCGGCTTCGTGTATTTATCCGCCAGGGCGAGGCTGAGAAAAATGAAGGTGGAAAACAGGAGCAGCCAGGAGGAGCAAGGAATGTCCGCCGCATCTCTCCCGGCCAGCAAGCGGGTCATGTAAAGAACGGCCAGAATCAGGACCTCGAGCCACGCCCTGGCCCCGATCCATCCTGAACAGCCGGTGGCCAAAAGCACGTAAGCCGCAGTCACCATCGCGAAGTGCCACGACAATTGCGCCGCCAGCGCCAGGCCGCCCAGCACCAGCGCCGGGCCAAGCGCCAAGCCAATCGGCAGGGGGAGATCGCCCGAGGCAAGCGGGCGGGTTTTCCCGGCGGGACGCCGCCGGTCCGCGTCCAGGTTCAGCAAATCATTCACCAGGCACACGCCCGAGGAGCACAGGCAGAAAATCACGAAGGCGCCGTAATCGCACAGCAGCACGGAAGTTTCCCGCAGTTTGTGGTCGGCGATGGCGGGCACAAAGATGATGGCGTTCTTCACCCATTGCCGCGGGCATAGATTATGCCACAGGGCGGTGGAGAGCGACGCGTCCCGCGCAAAGAACCGGACGGGATTGGCGCGGCGCCGCATCCGCCGCACCAGGGGCCAGGCGGCGTTGACCACCACGGCCTCCCGCGCGCCGCGCCAGACGGCCAGGTCGGCCAGGGAATTGCCGGCGTAATCGAACCCGCCTTCGCCGAATTTTTCCACGAGCAACTTGAGCTTGTGGGCGCTGCGCAAATTCGTCTTGCCGTCGCTGGCCAGGACTTCGTCAAAGAGGCCGAGGTGGCCGGCGACCGGCATGGCCATGAGGCGGTCGGCGGCGGTGGCCAGGACCAACTTCCTGCCGGCCGCCTTCTGCTCGCGCAACCAGGCGAGAAACGGCCGGTGGTAAGGCAGGCCGGCGGGATCGACCGCGACGCGCCGGGCCAGTTGCCGTTTCAGGAAGGCGCGGCCCCGCATCCACCAAGCCAGAATGGGAAACAACTGGAACGGATTTCGCTTCAGCAGGCGCAGGAAATGTTCCCAGAGCAGGTCGCTCTTGATCAAGGTGCCGTCCAAATCCACGCAAAGCGGAATTTGATTGACTGGCGGCGCCTCGGACGGTTGCGGCATGGGTTTAGTAAGCCTTTGGGGGCGTTTTCTGGCAAGGGTTTTCCCGGCGGACCACCGTCAGGATTGCGGCGAGTCAAGCATCAGGCGTCGGCGAAGGCCTGGGCGACGAGGTATTTCTGGTCCTTTTTGTGGATGCGCAACGAGCCGGTGGCCGGGCTGGGGGAGGCGGGACGGCGAATGCCGCCCAGGGGGTATTTGCCCAGGAGGCTTTCGCCGAAGCGCGCGCGCAGGAACCGCCAGGCGCCCATGTTTTCCGGCTCTTCCTGGACCCATAAGGCGGGCGTGCCGGGGGGATAGGGCGCCAGGGCGGCTTGCAGGGCGGCTTCGGGAAAGGGGTAAAGCTGCTCCAGGCGGATGATGGGCACGTCTTCCCTCTTGACAGCCTGGCGCTGCTGCCACAACTCGTAATAAATCTTGCCCGCGCAGAGCAGGAGGCGGCGGACGTTGCCGGCCTGCGGCGCATCGGCCAGCACGCGCTGGAATTTGCCCCCGGCGCATTGTTGCAGGGACGAGACGGCGCGGGGATCGCGCAACAGGCTCTTGGGGGTCATGACCACCAGCGGCTTGCGCCAAGAACGCAGCACCTGGCGGCGCAGGCAATGGAAATACTGGGCGGGCGTGGTGGGGCAGACGACCTGGATGTTGTCCTGCGCGGCCAGGGCCAGGAAGCGTTCGAGGCGGGCGCTGGAATGCTCCGGCCCCTGCCCCTCAAAACCATGCGGCAGCAACAGCACCAGCCCGCTGAGCCGGTTCCATTTGTCCTCCGCGCTGGCGATGAATTGGTCGATGATGACTTGGGCGGCGTTGCAAAAATCGCCGAACTGCGCCTCCCAGCAAATCAGGCCGTCCGGGCAATCCAGGCTGTAGCCGTAGTCGAACCCCAACACCCCGGCTTCGGAGAGGGGGCTGTTGATGATATCGACCGGCCCCTGGTTCGGGCCCAGATGCTGCAAGGGGGTGAGGGGCGCGCCGGTCTCATAATCGTAGAGCACGGCGTGGCGCGAGCTGAACGTGCCCCGGGCGCTGTCCTGCCCGCTCAGGCGCACCCGCACGCCGGCGGCGCTCAGGCTGGCAAAGGCCAGCGCCTCGGCCGCCGACCAGTCCAGCGGCAATTCGCCCGCGGCCATTTTGCGCCGGTTTTCCAGGAACTTGGTGATTTTGGGATGGGGATGAAAAGACTCCGGCAGTTCGGTTTGCTGGATGAGCAATTGGGCCAGGCGGCCGGCCTCGACGCCGGTGGGGGGGTCCTCCGCGCTTTTCTCCGGCCCGCCCGTGTAATTGCCGCGCGTCCAAATGCCGCGTTTCTTGACAAAGGCGGTCTGGCCGCTTTCCGCCTCGGCCTGCGACAATTCCCGTTCCAGGGCGTCGTGGCGGCGGCGGGTGATCTCGGCGGCTTCCTCCCGGCTCAAGCCGGCCAGGCTCAACAAGTGGTCCAGGTAGCCTTCGCGCACGGATTTGCGCCGCTCGATGGCCCGGTAGAGGAGCGGCTGGGTGAAGGAAGGCTCGTCCCCCTCGTTGTGACCCAGGCGCCGGTAGCCAAACATGTCGATGAAGACGTCGCGATGGAACTTCTCGCGGAAATCCATGGCCAGCCGCACCACCTGGGCGACCGCTTCCGGGTCCTCGCCGTTGACGTGGAAAATGGGGCTTTGCAACATGCGGGCGACGTCGCTGGGGTAAATGCAGGAACGCCCCTCGCGCGGCGGGGTGGTGAAGCCAATCTGATTGTTGACAATGACGTGGACCGTCCCGCCCACGCTGTAGCCGGGCAACTGGCTCAGGTTCAACGTCTCCTGCACCACGCCCTGGGCGGCGAAGGAGGCATCGCCGTGAATGAGCAGCGCCAGGCACGGCCCGGCCCCGGCCGGCGGCGGCGCGTCGCGGACTTGCAGGCGGTCCCGCTTGACCCGCGCCCGGCCCAGGGCCACGCCGTTGACAAATTCCAGATGGCTGGGATTGAAGCAGAGCGAGAGGTGAATGGACTGGCCGGAAGCCGTGGTCCATTCGTTGCTGAAACCCAGGTGATACTTGACGTCGCCGTGGCCGCGGAAGAGCTTGGGGTCATCGGCAAATTCGCGGAAGATCAGGCTCGGGCTTTTGCCCAGGATATTGGCCAGCACATTGAGCCGGCCGCGATGCGCCATGCCCAGGACAATCTCCTTGACGCCCTGGTCGGCCGCTTTTTCGATGGCCAAATCCAGCAGCGGAATCAGGCTCTCGCAGCCTTCCAGCGAAAAGCTCTTGGCCCCGACAAATTTCTTGCGGATGAACTCCTCGAACGTCACGGCGTCGGTCAGGCGCGTAAAGATGCGGATCTGCTCGTCGCGTTTGAGTTCCAGGCGGTTGCCGGTGCCCTCCATCCGTTGTTGCAGCCAGCGCCGGATTTCAAAGCTGTCGATGTGCATGAACTGCACGCCAATGGAGCGGCAATAGGTGTCCTGCAGGCGCCGCAGGATTTGGCGCAGCGTCAGCGGCCCTTCGCATTGCACGAGCTGGCCCTCGATCACCCGGTCCATGTCCTCCTCGGAAAACCCGTAAAAGCCCATCTCCAACTCCGGCGGCGTGGGCCGGGGCAGGCCCAGCGGGTCGAGGGCGGCGATGTTGTGGCCGCGCACCCGGTAATTGCGCACCAATTGGATGACGCGATTCTGCAGGGCGATGATCTTGCTGGCCGCCGTCTTCTGCTCGAGCAGGCCGGCGGGCGGGGGCGCGTCCGCCCAAGCGTCCGCTTCGACGGCTGGCGTTGGGGCCTGGGCGGCTGCCGGCTGGCCGTTCCTCAATCCGGCGAAGTACTCCCGCCATTCCGGCGCAACGGACTGCGGGTCGCGGGCAAATTCCCCATAAAGCTCCTCGACGAAAGGCAGGTTCCAACTGCTGGGCATGTCAGGCGCTTGATACATTCTGGCAATTCCCAGTGTACCCCCGCCCCGCCATCTGTCAAAGCCCGACGCCCCGCCTTTCTGTTCTTCCGCTCCTAATCCTAATCTTAATCTTAGTCTGCTCATCTTCATTCCGACTCGCGGGGAAAGAGAAGGATTAAGATTAAGATTAAGATTAGGACTCGGAGGATTCGCCCTGCCCGGCGGCTTCATCGCCGGGACCCGCGCTTTTTCCTGCGCATCATGATTTTTTCCCCCACCTGGACAGCATTTGTCCAACCGGCACTGCCATACTGCCGGCATGATAAACAAATATAACAGGTATTTCGCTCTGAAACCGAACCCACGGCCGCGGGTTGTGGCCTCTTTTGGCCGGGCCAGTTTAGTCAGCGTCTCAGGACCGAACTGCGAATTGCGCGGGGCGTCCGAGGAGGAATTCACGGCCGCCAAGGAATGGATTTCCCTGTTCCTGCACGAGGCGTGCCTGGACCGCTGTTTCAGAGGCGGGCAACCAGCAATTCGCGCTGCAGGGTGAGTTCCTTGGGCAAATCGGCGTAAAGCTCGAAGAACAGATCGTCCTGGCCCAGCACTTCACGCCGCCACTCTTCGACGTTGATGTTTTGGGCCTGGGCCAGCTTGTCGGGGCTGAAATCCTTCATGCCGCGCAGGTCGAAATCGCGCGGGCCGGGCACCCAGCCGAGCGGCGCTTCGCAGGCGTCGGCCCGGCCGCGCGTCCGATCGACGATCCATTTGAGGACGCGCATGTTTTCGCTGAAGCCGGGCCAGAGGTAGTTGCCTTGTTCATCGCGGCGGAACCAGTTGACATGGAAGATGCGCGGCGGGACGGAAATTTTTTTGCGCATGCGCAGCCAATGATGGAGATACTGGCCCATGTTGTAACCGCAGAAGGGCAGCATGGCCATGGGATCGCGGCGCACCTTGCCCACCGCGCCCGTGGCCGCCGCCGTGGTTTCGGAACCCATCGTCGCCCCCACATAGACGCCGTGAATCCAGTTGAAGGCCTGATAGACCAGCGGCATGGTGGTGGCCCGGCGGCCCCCGAAAATAATGGCGCTGATCGGCACGCCCTGGGGGTCGTTGACCTCGGGGGCGCAAGCCGGATTGTTGCTCATGGGCGCGGCAAAGCGGCTGTTGGCATGGGCGGCGGTTTCCTTGCTGCCGGGCGTCCAGGGGCGCCCCTTCCAATCGGTCAGTTGCGGCGGCGGCTCCCTGGTTTTGCCTTCCCACCAAACGTCCAGGTCGGGCGTCAGGGCCACATTGGTGTAAATGGTGTCATGGGAAATGGCCGCCATGGCGTTGGGATTGGTCTCGGCATTGGTGCCCGGCGCCACGCCAAAATAGCCCTTCTCGGGATTGATGGCGTAAAGCCGGCCGTCGGCTCCCGGCTTCATCCAGGCGATGTCGTCCCCCACCGTGCGGATTTTCCAGCCGGCGAATTGCGGCGGCGGCACCAGCATGGCGAAATTGGTCTTGCCGCAGGCGCTGGGAAAGGCGGCCGTCACGTAGGTCTTCTCGCCGTCGGGCGATTCGGCGCTGAGGATGAGCATGTGTTCGGCCAGCCAGCCTTCCTTGCGGGCCAGCCACGAGCCGAGGCGCAAGGCAAAACACTTTTTGCCCAGCAGGACGTTGCCTCCGTAATTGGAGCCGGTCGAAATCACGACGTTGTCCTCCGGGAAATGCGCGATGTAACGCCGGGCCGGGTCGGCCTCCAACATGCAGTGCAGGCCGCGATTGAAATCCTCGCTTTGCCCCAGGTGCTCATAGGCCACGTTCCCCATGCGCGTCATGATGCGCATGCTCAACACCACGTAGAGCGAGTCGGTCAGCTCCAGGCCCACCTTGGTCAGGCTGGAGCCGGGCGGGCCCATCAAATAGGGCACCACGTACATGGTATGGCCCCGCATCGCCCCGGCGCAAAAGCCATGGAGCTTGCGGTACATTTCCTTGGGCGCGGCCCAATTATTGGTCGGACCGGCGTCCTCGGCCGCGCTGGTGCAGATGAAAGTGCGGTCCTCGCTGCGGGCCACGTCGTCCGGTTTGGAGCGATGATAGTAACAGCCCGGCAATTTCTCCTGGTTGAGCTTGATAAGGATGCCCCGGGCCACCGCCTCCTCCGTCAGCCGGGCTTTCTCCTCGTCGGACCCGTCGCACCAGACCAGGGTGTCGGGCTGGCACAACGCGGCCATCTCCTCCACCCAGCGGATGACGGCGGGATTGCTCGTGTGGGGCGGCTTGATCTTGTATATCATTTGGCCGCGCAGCTTACCCCAGGGCGGCGCTGGAAGTCAAAGACTGTTCCCGCCAAAAAACCAGCCGGATTTTGGCCTCGGCACTGCCAAATTAAGGGCGGTCAGTCGTTGTAGGCGCTCTCGCCGTGCTCCGACAGGTCCAGGCCGGAACTCTCCTCCTCCGGCGTCACCCGCAAGCCGGTCAGGGCGTTGACGATCTTGAGGATGACGAACGTCCCGCCGGCGGCCAGCGCCACCGTGAAGATCAGGCCGCGAAATTGATTGGCCAATTGCGCCGGGCTGCCGGCCAGGGAAATCACCTTGCCGTGCGAGGTGAAAGTATCGCTGATCGCCGCGTTGATGTCCGCGTTGGCGAACAATCCCAGCATCAACAGGCCCGTGGCGCTGCCGACGGCATGCACGCCGAAGACATCCAGCGAGTCGTCATAGCCCAGCGCCGCCTTGAGCCTGCTCACCGCCGTGTAGCAAACCACCCCGCCTGTCAATCCTATTAGAAAGGCCACCGGGACGGTGACAAAGCCCGAGGCCGGCGTGATGGTGGCCAGGCCCGCCACCATGCCGGAAGCCACGCCCAGCACGCTGGGCTTGCCCTTGAGCCACCATTCGGTCACCCCCCATCCCAGCGCGGCCGCCGCCGCCGAAAAGTGCGTGGCCGCAAACGCGCTGGTGGCCAGCATGCCCGCGCTCAGGGCGCTGCCGGCGTTGAACCCAAACCACCCCACCCACAGCAGCCCGGCCCCGATCAGGCTCAGGACGACGTTGTGCGGCGGCATTGGTTCGGAGGGGAACCCGGCGCGTCTGCCGAGCACCAGCGCGCAAATCAGGGCCGAAACGCCCGAGCTGACATGCACCACCGTGCCGCCGGCGAAATCGAGCACCGGATACTGGCCGCCCGCGCTCCAGTTAAACAAACCGCCCTTGCCCCACACCATGTGGCACAAGGGGCAATAAATGAAAGTCACCCACAGCGCCGTGAACAGGACGTAGGCCTTGAACTTCATCCGTTCCGCTATCGCGCCGCTGATGAGCGCCGGCGTGATGATGGCAAACATCATTTGGAAGAGCATGAAACTTTCCTGCGGCACGGTGGCCGCGTACGCCGGGTTCGGCGCGCCCCCCACCCCCCGCAGCATGAAATATTGGAATGGATTGCCGAAAAACGCGTTCCCCTCCCCGAAGGCCATGCTGTAGCCGTACACCATCCACAACGCCGACACCAGCGCCATCAGGATCAGGCTTTGCATCATCGTGCTCAGCACGTTCTTGCTCCGCACCAGCCCGCCGTAAAACAGGAGCAAGCCCGGCGCCGTCATCATCAGCACCAAGGCCGAGCTGGCCAGCACCCAGGCGTTGTCGCCCGAGTTGATGGCCGGCGCCTGCCGGCTGGCCGCCTCCAATCGGGCGACGCGCTCCTCCATCGTGGCCGCGCCTTGGGCGGAAACGGGGTTGAAAAATACCGGCAGCAGCCAGCAGACCAAAACGGCGAGGACCCGCCAGGGAAGTTTCATGCTCTTCATGTTCCGTCCATTTTAACCCCAAAAACCCCCCGCAGGTCAATCGAAAGTTAGCAAAAATTATCCTGCCGCCGAGGTTCGGCCCATCTCCTAATCCTCATCGTAATCTTAATCCTAATCTTCACCTCCGGCCTTGCGCTGCCCGGCGCCTCACGAGGCCGTGTGGTGGAAACCTGTGACGGCCGCCCCGCCGCCGCCGTCAATTCACTTGCCTGAATGCTTTGCATAATCCATGCTTACATCCATCGAAGCAAACCCAGTCCGGCCAGTCCGACCTGTCCGATCTCTCGCGAATAATCTTGCCGCGCGCTTTGATTGTTGTAAATTAGGCGCCGCTGCTGGCATATTGAAGCAGGCGCGGAATGCGGGCGAATGACCGCCATTTGCCGTCTTTGGACGGGTGATGGGCGGTTCTTTTTGTCCTTCCGTTTGGTTTTGTGTCCCTGCTCATGCGGCGGGAGTTGGTAGGTTACCCAAGTGGCCAACGGGGGCAGACTGTAAATCTGCTGGCTTTGCCTTCGATGGTTCGAATCCATCACCTACCACCACTTTTAGTTATGGACCTGAACAAATTCACCGAAAAATCGCAGGCGGCGCTCACGGAAGCTCACAGCATGGCGACCCGGAGCCAACATCAGGCTGTGGACGTCGAGCATCTCATGATGGCGCTGTTGGAGCAGGAAGGCGGACTGGTGCCGCGTTTGTTTGAGAAGGCCCAAGTTCCACCCGACCTGCTCAAAAGCAAGGTCGAGGAGGAATTAAACCGGCTGCCGCGGGTCACCGGCGATGCGACAACGGGACAGGGGCTGTACGTGACGCAGCGCCTGAACAAGCTGCTGGTCAAAGCGCAGGACGAAGCCAAACGCCTGAAGGACGAGTACGTCAGCGTGGAGCATCTGGCCCTGGCCATGTTTGATGAGCCTGCCGGCTCACCCATTGGAAGAATATTCAAGAGCCTCAACATTCGCCGCGATGAATTCCTCAAGGCCCTCACGGAAGTCCGCGGCAACCAGCGCGTGACCAGCGCCAATCCCGAGGCGACCTACGAGGCGCTGGAGAAATATGGCCGCGACCTGACCCGCCTGGCCCAGCAGAATCAGCTCGATCCCGTCATTGGCCGTGACATGGAAATCCGGCGCTGCATCCAGGTGCTGTCGCGGCGGACGAAGAACAACCCGGTGCTGATCGGCGAGCCGGGGGTGGGCAAGACCGCCATCGTGGAAGGATTGGCCCGTCGCATCGTGGCCGGGGACGTGCCGGAGAGCCTCAAAGACAAGCGACTTGTCGCCCTGGACCTGGGCGCCTTGATCGCCGGGGCCAAGTATCGGGGCGAGTTCGAAGAGCGCCTGAAAGCCGTGCTGCAGGAAATCGCCAAGGCCCAAGGCCAAATCCTTCTCTTCATTGATGAAATCCACACCATGGTTGGGGCCGGCAAAGCCGAAGGGGCCATGGACGCCGGCAACATGCTCAAGCCGATGCTGGCTCGCGGCGAACTGCATTGCCTCGGCGCCACCACCCTGGATGAGTATCGCAAATATATCGAGAAGGACGCGGCCCTGGAGCGGCGGTTCCAGCCGGTCATGGTCAATGAGCCGAACGTCGAGGACACCATCTCGATCTTGCGCGGCCTGCGCGAACGCTACGAATTGCACCACGGCGTGCGCATCGAGGACGCGGCGCTGGTGGCCGCGGCCCAGCTTTCGCACCGCTACATATCCGACCGGTTCCTGCCCGACAAGGCCATTGACCTGATTGACGAGGCGGCAGCCAAGTTGCGCACGGAAATGGAAAGCATGCCGGAGGAATTGGAGACGCAGGAGAGGCGCCTGATGCAGCTCGAAATCGAGCGCGAGGCCCTGCGCAAGGAAAAGGACCAGGCCTCGAAGGAACGGCTCAAGGCCATCGAAAAGGAAATCGCGGAGGTGCGGAGCGAGCGGGACGCGCTCAAGGCCCAATGGAGCAAGGAAAAGAGAGCCATCGACGACATCCAGAAACTGCGGGAAGCCATTGAACTGACGCGGCACGAAATCGAAACGGCCCAGCGCAAGTCGGATTTGAGCCGGGTCGCCGAACTCAAGTACGGCCGCCTCCCCCAACTGGAAAAACAATTGAAAGCGGCCGAAGCCAGGGTCCAGCCGGGTGGGAAAGACGGGCCGACGCTGCTGCGGGAAGAAGTCACTCCCGAGGAGGTGGCCGGGGTTGTGGCGCGCTGGACCGGCATCCCTGTTTCCCGCCTGCTGGAAGGCGAAAAGGAGAAGCTGCTGCGCCTGGACCAGATTCTGCATCAACGGGTCATCGGCCAGGATGAAGCCGTGCAGGCCGTGGCCGATGCCGTCATCCGGGCCCGGTCCGGCCTGAAGGATCCGAAGCGCCCGATCGGCTCGTTTATTTTTCTCGGCCCGACGGGGGTGGGGAAGACGGAGCTGGCGCGCGCCCTGGCGGAAAGTCTTTTTGACAGCGAAGACAACATGGTGCGCGTGGACATGAGCGAATATATGGAGAAACACGCGGTGGCCCGGCTGATCGGCGCGCCGCCGGGCTACGTCGGCTATGAGGAGGGAGGCCAGTTGACGGAAGCGGTTCGCCGGCATCCCTATTCCGTGGTGCTGTTCGATGAAATCGAGAAAGCGCACCCGGACGTCTTCAACGTCTTCCTTCAAATCCTGGACGATGGCCGCCTCACGGACAACCAGGGGCGGACGGTGGATTTCAGGAACACGATCATCATCATGACCTCCAACACCGGCAGCCCGCTCCTCATCGAGAACGCCAGTGAATCGGGCGAGATTGACGAATCCATCCGCAAACAAGTGATGAGCGAGCTGCGGCGGCAATTCCGGCCGGAATTCCTCAATCGGGTGGACGAGATTGTGTTGTTCAAGCCGCTGACCCTGTCGGAAATCAAGAAGATCGTGGAGCTGCAGCTCGCTCAAATCCGCCAGCGACTGGTGGAGCGCCATATTGAGCTGGATCTCACCGACGCGGCGAAGGAGCACATCGCCCGGGAAGGATACGACCCGGTCTATGGCGCGCGTCCCCTCAAGCGCTATCTGCAACGGCAGGTCGAAACCGCCCTTTCACGCAAGCTGCTCAGCGGCGAGGTCACCGATAACTGCCGCGTGGTGGTGGAGTTCAAGAAGGGCGATTTGGCCTTCGAAACCAGCCCGCTCCCGGTCCGCAAAGGGGCCTGAGGGCAATCCATCAAAATCCGGGATTCAGACTTTGAATCCATTGCGCTTTCCGTTACCAGCGGCGATAGGCGTAGTGGCGCGGATAGCAGCCGTAGCGCCAGCCAACGCGAACGCACGGATAAACATAGGGGTAAGGGGCGGCATAGACCACCGGGCTGGCATAATAGACCGGCGCGGGTTGCACATAAACCGGCGGCGGCGTCACGGCCTGCACAACCGGCGGGGCGGGATTCCGCGGAGGCGGCTGGGCCACGGGCGCCACGGCTTGGGTGGCGGGGGCTGAATAGGCGGCATACGCCGGATAAGCCGGGTACGAAGAATAGACCGGGTACGAAGAATAGGCCGAATATGAGTAGGCCGGATAGACGTAAGCCGGCGCGGAGGCGCTGGCCACGCTTGCGCCGATGGCTGTGCCGACGGCTAATCCGCCGAAAACACCGGCGGCAATCGGCCATCCTCCGCACCATGCCCGCGCATTGGGGGTTCCAACAGTGGCCATCGCCAAGGCGAGAGCCGCCACAACCGAAGTTTTCATAAATCTCTTCATATAAAGCCTTTGTATAACTCTTTTCTCTGTTCCACCCCACTGATTTGACAGCCGTTTGCCATCGGCTATTCAACCGGCAGTGAACCTCCTTGGCGTCGCTTGGGCTTCTACCCGTTCCTGCCATCTTTCCATACGACGCCCGCCATCGAATCTTGCAAAGCGGTTTCTCCAACTCCATGGCCTGCAAGCACAACGCTCCAGATTTTGGGAATGGCATCTTTGTTGCTGGATATAAAAACATGTTAAACCAAGTTGGACAGCATGTTACGACTCGCCGCCAAAAAGGCGCAGCACCTGGTTTTACATCTCCATTTTCCGTCCGTCACGTTCGGTTCGTCGCTTCAATTTGCGTCGGGTTGACGCTGTTGGCACTGGGAATGCTTTCCGACGCCGCGCCGGGAGATCCTCCGCTTATTGTCACGCTGCCCGCCACCGCCAGCGGTCCGGAAATCCAGAAGGCTCTTGATACTTTGCCGCCCCACGGCGAGGTGGTGCTCAGCGCCGGAAGGTATGAAATCTCACGGCCGCTCATGTTGCGGCACGATGACGAGACATTGCGCGGCGGCGGACCGGCCACCATCCTGCACCTGGCGGACGAGGCCAATTGCCCGGTGGTGATTCTGGGGCCGCCCCTGACCCGGACGCGACGCCCGGCGGCGCATCTGCGCCTGGCGGACCTGCTGATTGACGGCAACCGCAAGAACCAGAAACTGGAACTGTGGCGCATAGCCGGCGACGGTTCCGAGATCAACAACGACGGCGTGCAAATCTGGAACGCGACCGACACGACGGTGGAACGCGTGGTTTGCTGCCATTGCCGCTCGGGCGGCCTGGTGACCGCTTCAGCCTGCCGCCTCAAGGTCAGCGATTTTGAGGCCTTCGACAACCAATTCGACGGGCTGGCCTGTTACCAGACCGAAGAAAGCCGCTTTGACGGCCTGCGCCTGCACGACAATCTGGGAGCGGGCCTGTCGCTGGACCTGGCTTTCAACCGCAATTTCATCACCAACGCGGTATTGTCGGGCAACGATCTGGGGATTTTCATGCGCGATTCCCGGAACAACTCTTTTTACGGGCTGATCATCTCCAGGAGCCATCACGATGGAGTTTTCATGGCGCAGGCGGCCGTTTTCACCGACAAAGGCTGGCAGCTCTGTCCCGACACGCAATGCATCGGCAACAGTTTTCAGAGCCTAGTTGTCAATGATTGCGGCGGGAAGGCGTTCCAGGTCAACGATGCTTCCTGCAGCAATAACGTGATTTTGGGGGCCAGTTTCCTGCGCAATATTCTCGGCGGCCTGGGGCAGCCCGCCACCAATCCCGTCACCCTCCAGGAAGTGGCGGGCCGTTAGCCGCCCAGTCACTCCGGGGGAAACCGCGGATAGCTTGTCTTCAACGGCGAGTATTCCGGCCGGTTGCAGATCAGGGTTTGCACCCATTCGGAAAGGCGTCGTCCAAGGCGGCGGCAGGCTTCGCGCTCGCCGTCGTTGCGGGGCCAGCCGGCGCACACCGCGCCATAGTGGAGCGTTTGGCCCGGGGCGACATAATCCGGAATGCCAAACACCATCATCCCGTAGTTGATCATCACGATTTGCAGAGCCAGGCAGGTCAGTTCACCGCCGCCGGCCAGGCCGCCGGAGGAGGAGAAGGCGCACCCGATTTTTCCGTCCACCTTCGCCCACAAGGGCATGGCGGTGGCGTCCCACCATTGTTTCATTTGCCAGGCAATCGTCCCCATGTAGGTGGGCGATCCGGCGGCGATTCCGTCGCACCAAAGCAAGTCTTCGGCGGTTGCCTCGGCCACGGTCTTGAGCCGGACTTCGGTCAGAGGGAGGCTGCCCGCCCCTTCCGCCGCCAATTCCGCCATCATTTTGGTGTGGCCATCCCGGCTGTAGTATATAACCAGGATGCGCCCCAGGCGTGTTTCGACGTTTGCCATGCGGCCAGTGGTATGGATGCGAGCGGGCTGTAAAGTCAAGCCTGCGCATGACTTCCGGCGATGGTGTCCGGCGTTTTAGCATTGTTTTTACGCGTATTGGGCGCATCTTGCTTAAGGTGCAGGCTCCATACCTAAGCGAACGCGATGACGCCGGGCAGTTGTTGCTCAAGGCGCTGATCATTTCCGTCCTGATCCACATGACAGTCTTCGGCACCTGGAGATGGGGACAGACGGAAGGCTGGTGGCGCAATTTCCACTTCCCCGCCTGGATGCATCTGACGCCCAAGCTGCTCAAGCCCATCACGAGCAGGAAAATCGCCCTCGCGCCCAAGCCGCAGCCGCAGCCCTCCCAATTGACCTTTGTGGACGTGGACCCGGCCCTGGCCGAGGCCGTCCCTCCCAAAAACCCCAGGTTTTACAGCGCCAATAATTCGGTCGCCGCCAATCCCACCCCAAAGAACGCGCTGGTGCCGGAGATTCTGGGGCGTCAGGACAAGGTCATCAAAACCACCGAGGACACCCGGCTTGAACCGCAACCGTTGCAGCCCTCGCCGGCCCGCCGGGAAGAGGCCAGCGCCCCTGAAGCCAAGGCATTGCCCAAAAAAACTTATGCTCCCGGCGATCTGGCCATGGCCAAACCGGCCGAAAAAGAGCAGGAAAAGAACGGCCCATCGGACACAACCCTGGGCAGCGAGGCGCAAACACAGCCGGCGCATGAGCGCCCCCGCACCATTGCGGAGGCCATGGCCAAACGCGGCATGTTGGGCGCAAAATCGCGGCAGGAAGGGGGCGTCAACCGGCTCAAATTGGGGTCGTCCCTCGACGCCATGAAGACTTCCTATGGCGATTACGACGCGCAGTTTATCGACGCCGTGCGCACCCGCTGGTATCAATTGCTGGAGAACCGCTTTCCGGGCACGGGCAAGGTGGTGGTGGAATTCCGGCTGCACCCCAACGGCTACATCACCGATTTGAGCATCGTGCAGAATGAGATGTCCGATCTCTTCGGGCTGATTTGCGCCCAGGCCATCCGCGAGCCCGCCCCTTACCGCCCCTGGCCGGAGGAAATGCGGCGCGACATCCCGAAGGACTACCGGGACGTGACTTTTACTTTTTACTATGGCGCGGAATGAAGTAACTTGAGACCGGTTGAAAGATTGAATCATGGAGACCATTATCATCGGAGTGCTCCTGGCGGCCTCGGTCATTGGCCTGACGTTTATCGTCGAACGCGGGCTGGCCTTGCGGGCCGTCAAGGTCATCCCTCCGTCGGTGGAAGGGGCCTTGGACACGTTCCGGACGGTGGATGATCTGCCCATGCTGCGGCGCATCTGCCAGCAACATCCCTCCTCCTTGAGCCGGCTGCTTCTCCTGGCCGACAAACACCGGAACTGGAGCAAGGCGGAAAACACCAACAGCCTGGAGACCCAGGCCCGCCAGGAGATTTCCAAGCTGGAACGGGGCCTGGTTGTCCTGGAGATTGTGGTCGGCATAGCGCCCTTGCTGGGGCTGGTCGGAACGATTTACGGGTTGATCGCGCTTTTCGGCGATTTGGGGACCAACGGCCTGGGCGACAACAACGCCCTGGCCAGCGGCATCGCCATCGCCCTCAACGCCACTTTGCTCGGGTTGATTACCGCCATCCCGTCCCTCATCGCCTGGAGCTATTACAGCAAGAAGATCGAAAGCCACGCCGTCAAAATGGCCTCGCTCTGCGATGGATTCATGCGGCAATTGTATCACCTGGACGCCACCCGCCAATTGGCCCGTGAGCCTGCCCGCGAGCCTGATTGACCGGCGCCATGCAATTCGCCACCCACAAACGACGCCAGGCCCCAACGGTCATTATTGTGTCGCTCATCGATGTCCTGATCGTCGTGCTGATTTTTCTGATGGTGACCACCACGTTCAAGCAGCAACCGGCCATCCGAGTCGCCTTGCCCGTGTCCAATCAACCCAGGGGCGGCGCGTCGGACACCGCCTTGGTCGTGACCGTCCCCAAACAAGGCCCGCTCTACCTGAAGACCGACCCGGTCACCATGGACACCTTGCAGCAAAGGCTGGTCGAAGCCGTGCGCGTCAACCCGCAAACCACCCTGGCCATCCGCGCGGACACCGACACGCCGGTGGGGCTGTTGATCAAGGTCATGGACGCCGCCAAGGCCGCCAACATCAAAGTGGCGAGCGTCTTTACCCGCGCCGCTCATTAGACCGGGCTAACGCGGCAGCGGAGGAAATGGCCGGCTCCTCACGTCCAGCGGGTCCACGGTGAATGGGGGAAGGGTCCTGGCCGCCCCGGCCAAAGCCGCCGCGTGTTCCGGCAGGCTCAAGAGCGCCGAAACATCGTCCTGCCTCCAGATGAGGACATAGCCTTGCGCGGTCAAGTCTTCCGGCCGCAACCGCTCCTTCGCCAAATCAAGGATGACAAAATCGACCTTGTAAGAACGGCACAACTTCAGCCAGTCGCCTTGATGATCGAAAAAGGCGTTGTTCAGCGCGAAGGTGGATTCCGGGTAGGCGGTCTCGTAACGCCCGTCCATCGAAATCTTGATGTTCGGATACAGCCGCCAGGCCAGGTAACTGCCCCAGGCGAACGGCGTGGCCAGGTTTCCCTTCGCCCCGGCCCGGCTCAGGATGTCCGCCTCGCGCACCGGGTCTTCCCCCACCGGCGCCAGCGGATGCATCGAGGCGCCGGGCAATGCTTCCAGCGCGACAAACACAGCGATGCCGGCATAAAAGGCCCCAACGGCCCGGGCGGGATTGAGTTTCGCGCGAAGGGCCGCGGGCAATCTGGCCGCCGCGCCGGCATAATACGGCCCGGCAAAGGCCAGCGCGGCGACGCCGAAAAACGCGCCATGACGCCGCACCCGCCAGCCCAGCAAGGCCGTCAGCGCCAGGACCGCCAGCCCGGGGAAATTCTTCCGGGCGGCTTGTTTCCAGCCCAGGGCGAGCGCCGCCATTGTCAATACAAATAACAAGCGGAATGCCCAAAAGTCGTCCCACCCCAGCGGCGCCAGCGGACGCCATTCGGCGATGCGCGCGCGGGGGTGGAGCAGGGCCGGGATGAGGTACTGCCAGAATCTGGCGCCGTAGGGATTGATGAACGTCACCGCCGCGCAAGCCGCCGCCGTGCCGGCCGTCAGGGCGGCGCTCTTTCCCGAAATAGCGGCCGCGGCGGCGTAAAGAAGAACCACCCCCAGCCCCGCCACGAAACCTCCGTGGAGATTGCACCAGAGCAGCATGGCCGCCGGCAGCGCCGCCGCCGGCCAGCGCCGTCCCCCGCGCAATTCTTCCAGGCAAAACAACGTCAGCCCGAAGAAGAAAAACGTAAACGCATGGCTGCGCAGCACGGGGATGTAGGCGGGCAGAAGGCAAGCCGCGGCGGGGACGGCCAGAAGCAGAAGCACGTAGGCGTCGCAGCCCTGCCTGCGCCCCGCAGCCAGCCCGAACCCCAGCGCGCCCAGCGCCAGAACCATCTTCAAACCCATCAAACCGCACGGGCCGAACAGCTTGAGCGTCCCGTAGAAGACCACGCCCGCGCCCCATTCGTGCGCAATCCATTCGGGCAACGTCGGGGTGAAGGCGAAGACGTCGTGCCGCGGCAGGTGTCCTTGATCCCACACCGACGCACCGATGGCCAACTGGGCCCACAGGTCGCCTTCGGCGATGTTGTGGAAAGCGAGAATGACGGCAAAAGCAAACACACCCAGCAGCACGATGAGGGCCTGCCCATAACGCGTTTCGCTCTCGGTCACTGGACGATGATAGAAACGCGCCGCTCCCCGTCAAGCTCCCCGCCGCGCGTCGGGTGGGCGGCGACTTGCCTCAAAACAAGTGACACCGAAGGGGAGCGGGACTGGACGGCGGAAAGGAGCCAAATTCCACACCAACGACACCGGAGAAATTCAATTGACTCCAATCTCCTGGATCTCTTCCGTGTCAATACGAATATGTTGTGCCCACATTAATTATGCTGTAATGTGGGCACAACATATTCAAATCTTGAATCACGCAACCATGTCAAGGAAAAATTATAAGAACAGGCGGATTTATTTCCTTCTTCCAACTTGGCTCCCGACCCGGAATACCATTTGCGGTACGGCCCTGCACTGTCAACTGCGGCCCCAAGCTCCGCCGGAGCGGCATATTTGTAGTAACAACCCCAAAAAACCAAAGCTCCGCCGGAGCGGCATAGTGCTATTGCGAATTGGAGCTGGTATAAGCCGCCTCGAAAAGCCAGGCACCCAAAACCAGCAAGTCCCCTTCTCAAGCTGGCTCCTCAAGTCCCCTCTTGAAATTCCTTTCTCAAGTCCCCGTTCGAGTTCCTTTCTAAACCGAAGATTACAATATTGATGCGCCCCATGTTAAGACCGGAACATGGGGCGCATCAATATTTAGATTCACATCAAATCGGTCCCGTTTGTCAAGGAAAAAAGTGTGCGACAGAAAAAAGCCCGAATCATTGGCGTCTTGTTCGGGGAGCGCGACCGTCCCGGTCGCATCTGTCGGCGTCTCGCCGGCGGATGGTCGTCCAAAACCAGCCCCTTAAGCCCGCGGATGGAAGCGGCGGTGGATCTCGCGGAGGCGCGGCGCTCCGACGTGGGTGTAGATTTCCGTGGTGCTGATGTTGGCGTGGCCGAGCAGCTCCTGGATGATGCGCAGGTCGGCCCCGTTCTCCAGCAAATGCGTGGCAAAACTGTGCCGGATCATGTGGGGCGTCATGTTCCGCCCGATGTGCGCCCGCCGTGCCCGCCGTTTGATCCGGCCCCACAACGTGGTGGCGGCAAAGGGACGCCCGCGCCGGCTCAGGAAGACGTTGGCCGGCGTTTTGGGCGTGACCAGCCGCGGCCGTCCTGATTCGAGATAGCGCCGCAGCGCCTCGATGGCCGCGCGGCCCACCGGCGTCACGCGCTCCTTGTTTCCCTTGCCGATGACGGTGACAAACCCGGCGTCAAGATGAAGTTGCTCCAGGCGGATGGCGCGCAGCTCGGCCAGCCGCAGCCCCGAGGCGTAAGCCAGCTCCAGCACGGCCTGGTCGCATAACGACGCCGGCGTGGCCGGCACCTCCGGCTTGAGCAGTTGCTCGATTTCCGAATTGGACAGCGCCTTGGGCAGCCGTTTCCAGCGGCGCGGCAGCGAAAGATTTTCCGCGATGTTCTGCGGCAGGAGCTTTTCCGCCTCGGCGAAATTGTAGAAGGCCCGCAAGGCCGCGATTTGCAGGTAAAGGCTTTCCGAACTGAGCCGGCGCGCGCCGCCTTCCGGCTCCTTCAACGCGCGGCTCCGTTCGTCTTCGAGGAAATCCATCAGGTGGCGCAGGGTGACGTCCTTCCAATCCTTGAATCCATGTTTATCCGCCCAGGCCAAAAAATTGCCCAGCAGCGCCGCGTAAGTTCTCTCCGTATGCTCCGCCTGGCCCCGTTCATGGCGCAAATAGACCAGGAAATCTTCAACCAGGCTTTGCATGGCGGCGTGTGGTCAAAGCTTGTTTCCCGTCAATCGCGCGTAGGCTTCCAGGTATTTCTCCGTCGTCCGGGCCACGACTTCCGGCGGCAGGGCGGGCGCCGGAGGCTGTTTGTTCCAGGACAACGTCTCCAGGTAGTCCCGCACGTATTGCTTGTCAAAACTCGGCTGCCCGCGCCCCGCCTCATACTGGTCCGCCGGCCAGACACGGGACGAATCCGGCGTCAGGACTTCATCGATCAGGATCAGCCGCCCTTCCCGCAGCCCAAATTCAAATTTCGTGTCGGCGATGATGAGGCCCCGTTGCAGGGCGTAGTCGGCGGCAAAGGCATAGATTTTCAGGCTCAACTCCCGCGCCCGCTCCGCGATGTCCGGCCCGGCAATGCGGGCGGCTTCTTGGAAGGAGATGTTCTCATCGTGCCCGCTCTCGGCCTTGGTGGCGGGGGTGAAGATGGGCTGGAGCAGCCGCGACGATTCGCGCAGGCCGGCCGGCAGCGCCACGCCGCAGACGCGTCCCGTCTTCTGGTAATCCTTCCAACCCGACCCGGACAGGTAGCCCCGCACGACGCATTCGATGGCCAGCGGCTGGGTCCTTTTCACCAACATGCTGCGGCCGCCCAGCAGCGCGGAAAACTGCCCCAACTCCGCCGGCAACGCCTCCGCCCCGTTCCCGGCCAGGTGGTTCTCCACCATCCCGGCCGTTTGCCGGAACCAGAAATGGGAGATTTGCGTCAGCACCTCGCCCTTGCGCGGAATGCCCGTCGGCAGCACGCAATCAAAGGCCGAAATCCGGTCCGTGGCCACGAACAACAAGCAGTCGCCCAGATCGAACACCTCCCGCACCTTGCCGCTCTTGAATTTCCTGACGCCGGGCAGGTCCAGCTTGAGCAACGGTTCATTCGCCATGACGCTGGAAAGTTAACCGCAAACTTTGAAGTTTAAAGTTCAATTTGTTGCGCCTAAGCTGGGCGCGATGAATTTCCTGGTCACGGGCGGCGCGGGTTTTATCGGCTCGCACCTTTGCGAGCGATTGCTCCAGGCGGGGCACGGCGTCTGGGCTTTGGACAACCTGGACCCCTTCTACGACCCGGCCATCAAACGCCGCAACCTCCGCGAAATCGAGCGCGCCGGCCAGCCGTTCACTTTCGTGCCGGGCGACATCACCGATGCCGCCTGCCTGGACCAACTCCTGGGCGGCGTCCGCTTCGATCAAGTCATTCATCTGGCCGCCCGCGCCGGGGTGCGGCCCAGCCTGCTGGAACCCGCCCTCTGCCAGCGCGTCAACGTCGAAGGCGCCGCCCAAGTGCTCGACGCCGCGCGCCGTCATGGCGTCGGCAAAATCATCCTGGCCTCCTCCTCCTCCGTCTATGGCGTCAACTCCCGCGTGCCCTTCACCGAGAGCGACCCGATCTTCTCGCCCATATCGCCCTACGCGGCCAGCAAACTCGCCGGCGAAGCCCTCGGCCACGTCTATCATCATCTCTACGGCATGGACGTGGTCATGCTGCGCTTCTTCACCGTTTATGGCCCCCGCCAGCGGCCCGACCTGGCCATCCACAAATTCGCCCGCCTGATTGACGCCGGCCAGCCCATCCCCGTTTTCGGCGACGGCGCCGCCGCGCGCGATTACACCTACATCACCGACACCCTCGACGGCATCATGGCGTGCGTCCAAAAGAAATTCGGCTATGAGATCTTCAATCTTGGCGAATCCCGAACCGTTGAGCTGGACTATTTGATCACCCTTCTGGAAAAAGCCCTGGGCAAGAAGGCCATCATCGACCGCCAGCCCCCGCAGCCGGGCGACGTCCCGTTGACCTTCGCCGACATCACCAAAGCCCGCCAGCGCCTCGGCTATCGTCCCCGCGTCAAAGTGGAGGACGGCATCCCCCTTTTCATCGACTGGTTCCGCAGCCACACGGCGGCGGTATAGCAGATTGAGAAAAATGCAGAAAGGAATGGATTATGCACAAGGACGGTTTGACCCTTTCGAGGAGCATTCATCATATCGTAAGTGTCTCCGCAGGTCTCTCCTAAAGAACATTTGGCTTCACACTTTGAGCCGACATATTCTTTAACTGAATTTAGTTTCGCATACCAACCATAAACCGAACAACAATGCTAAAAGTGTAATTATAAAGGTCCTCAAGGCTCGTTGCCATTTATTCATAATTGGCCAGTTCCGATAAGCTGATCGAAAGAATATAAACATCAACGACCAACCACATAACAACAAAAGCGCCCGGCTCCCGTATTCATTATACAAATGAGGATCTGTAACACTAATACATAACCATAACACACAAAGCACAAACATACCTGCGCGCAACTCTCTTTGATCCTGAGTCATATGTCTTCGTTCTTTTTCATCGGTCGTTAATCGATGTCAAATCCTCACAGCCATAAATCAGTAAAAGGTGTCAAACCGTACTTTTGCACAATTCGCCTCGTGTGGACCGGAGCATGGTAGCCGATCGGACCTCAACGGTTTGAGGAAGACAAGGGTTGGATGCCCTCCCTTGGCGCAAGCGGCCTTGGCACGACCGGAACCAAAACGTTTTCCTGCCATGCCCCAATGGTGCGCTGCTTTTGCTGTCAAGACCAGCCCAAAAGTGGCATGTTCGCTGAACCAGTACATCACGGCAGGAGGCGCTCTTTTGGGCTTTCTCCGTCATCTCCGATTTTCTCTTTTACATTGATTTGCGTGAGGATTTCATCTACTGTTGCTGCAATGGATTCGCTCATGAAGCGCCAGTTTACAGCAGTCATTAAAAAGGACGAAGGTTGGTGGATTGGCTGGGTGCAGGAGATACCCGGCGTCAATTGCCAGGGCAGGACGCGCGCCGAGCTTTTGAAGAACATCCGCTCGGCCTTAAAGGAGGCGCTGAAGTTCAATCGCGACTTCGCCGGCAGGCTTTAGCCTTTTCTTCCCCCTCTCCGCGCCTGATAATGGGAGCGCGATGATTAGATTGATTTCGACGGACTTCGACGGGACGCTCTTTGCCGAATCCGAGGATCCGCCCGTGCCGCTTGGGTTGCAACACCTCATCGCCCGGCTGCAAAAGGAGGGGGCCAAATGGGTCATCAACACCGGACGCGATTTGTCCAGCTTGATGGAAGCCTTGGGCAGCGCTGATTTGCTGATCAGACCCGATTTCCTCGTCCTGGTCGAACGGGAAATTTACGCCCGCCGGCATTCCGAATACGTCGCGGACGCCGCCTGGAACCGCGCCTGCGACCAAGCTCATGCCGATCTGTTCCGCCGGGTGCGTCCCGACGTGCCGCGCCTCCGCGCCTGGGTCGAGCAACGTTTCGGCGCCATCTGTTTCGAGGATGCCTGGTCGCCCTTTTGCTTTGTGGCCGAAGCCGACGCCGATGCCGACGTCATCCACCAGTTTCTGGCCGAATACTGTCGCACCGTGCCGCATCTGACAGTCGTCCGCAACAGCGTCTGCGCCCGGTTCAGTCACGAGGCCTTCAACAAAGGAACAGCCCTGGCCGAGATCGCCCGTCACCTGGGCGTCGCCCCGGAGGAAACGTTTGCCGCCGGCGATCACCACAATGATTTGCCCATGCTCTCCCGCCGTCATGCCCGCTGCCTGGCCGCCCCCGCCAATGCCGTCCAAGCCATCAAAGAAGCTGTGCGCGGCCAAAACGGCTTTGTCAGTGAGTTGACCCACGGCCGCGGCGTTGCCGAAGGCTTGGAGTTTCATCTCAATGCTAAATGCTAAATCAATGCTAAATGCTAAATGCTAAATGCTAAAAATTCTCCTTCGAGCGTTTGTCTATGGTGGTAAAGATGGCGATAAGTTGGCGCGTCTCGTCGAGCAAGCCGGTCATCTGCCTCGATGCCACGCAACGGCTGTCCACGAGCAACTCGAGCCAATACTCCGTTTCCTCAATCTCTTTCAAGCAATCGCCGATCTTGGAGATGAACTCGGCTTTTGACCGACCGCGTGATGCCTCGCGATGGTTTGCGCCGACAGACGTTCCAGAACGAAGGACCTGCCTGCCAAGCACCTGTGCGACCGGATTGTTTTTCGGCAGCTTGGAGTGCATACGGATGATCCGCAGGGCGAATGCCTTCGTCCGTGGTTTTAAATCCTGCAATTGTTCCATATTGAAAGGTCAAAGCCTGAAGTTTGAAGACGGAAAAAACAACTTTAGCATTTAGCATTTAGCATTTAGCATTCTCTTTTGTGCATCGCGACGCTCTCAAAAATGCCAGCCGCCTCGTGGTCAAGTTCGGCACCGGCGTCCTGACCGACAGCCGCAAGCAGCCGGATTTGGCGCAACTGAAGCAGTTGACCGCCCAAGTCGCCGCCGTTTGCGCGCAAGGCAAACAAGTCGTCATCGTCAGCTCGGGCGCGGTCGGCGCGGGCATGGGTGTGCTGGGCTTCGAGAAAAGGCCGGCGGAACTGGCCGCCTTGCAGGCCTGCGCCGCCGTCGGCCAATCCCGGCTCATGACCACTTACGAGAAACTCTTCGGCGAAGCCGGCTTCAAGGTCGCCCAGGTCCTGCTGACGCACGATGATCTGGAACATCACGAGCGCCATCTCAACGCCCGCAACACGCTGGTCACCCTGCTCGATCACGGCGTCATCCCCATCATCAACGAGAACGACGCCATTTCCTTTACCGAATTGAAGTTTGGCGACAACGACCGCCTCTCCGCCCTGGTCGCCTGTTTGCTGCCCGCCGATGCGCTGATTATTCTGACCACGGTCGATGGGTTGATCGAAAACTTCGGCAAAGCCAACCCCAGGACCGTCGCCGCCATCGAGAACCTGGATGACACCATTCACAAAATGGCCGGCGGCACCCGCAGCGAAACCGCCGTCGGCGGCATGGCTTCCAAGCTGCAAGCCGCCAAAATCGTCATCCGCTCCGGCATCCCGCTCGTCATCGCTTCCGGCCGGAAAAAGAGCGTGCTGGCCAGCATCCTCGAAGGCCGGGAAGAGGGCACGCTCTTTGTCGCCCAGCCTTCCAAGCTGGCCGGCCGCAAGCGCTGGATCGCCTTCTTTCACCGCGCCCAAGGCGCCCTCTTCGTCGATGACGGCGCGAAAAAGGCCCTGCGCGACAACGGCAAGAGCCTGCTCGCCCCCGGCATCGCCCGTTGCGAGGCTGAGTTCGCCCCCGGCGAAGTCGTGCGCATCTGCGACCTCGACGGCACGGAGTTTGCGCGCGGCATCTCCGAATTCGGATCGGACGTGGTCAAGGCGAAGCAGGCCTCCGGCGTCGTGGTGCATCGGGACAACCTCGTCCTGCTCTGAGTCGCATGAAGCCCCGGCCGTCTGCTCCGCCGATGAGAACAAAGTCCGCCCTCAACGACCTGCTGGCGGTCATGGCCCGGCTCCGTTCCCCGCAAGGCTGCCCCTGGGACCGCGAGCAGGACCACATGACCCTGCGCTTTCACGCCGTCGAGGAAGTCTATGAATTGATCGACGCCATCGAGGCGGGCGACGATCAGGAGATGGCCGAGGAACTGGGCGACTTGCTGTTGCAGGTGATATTCCACTGCCAATTGGCCCGGGAGCGCGGCGCGTTTGATTTCGAGCAAGTGGCGCGGCGCATCACCGAGAAGCTCGTCCGCCGCCATCCGCACGTCTTCGCCAACCTCAAAGTCAAAGGCGTGGACGAAGTGTGGGCCAACTGGGACAAAATCAAGAAAGCTGAAAAGCACGGCACCCGCCACGCCCGCCCCTCCGCCTTGGACGGCATCCCAAAACACCTGCCCGCCTTGCTCCGGGCGGAAAAACTGCTCAAAAAGGCGCGCAAGGCCAAACTGGCCGCGCCGCCCGCCCCGCGCCGGCGGCCCGGAACCAAAGCCGCGCTGGCCAGGAAGCTGTTTGCGCTGGCGGGCGCGGCGCAGGGCAAGGGATGGTCGGCGGAGGAGTTGCTGCGCGCCGAGACCCAAAGACAAGAGCGCGCCCTGCGCAAAATTGAGCGTTGCGCCCCCGCGCGGCGCGCTTAAGTTTGTTGCCATTGAATTATGACGGACCCTCGCTACGCCAAACTGGCCGGCCTCCTGGTCAACTATTCCGTTGAATTGAAGAAGAACGACCGCATCCTGCTGGAGATGATCGACGTGCCGGATGAGTTCGCCATCCAATTGATGCGGGCCGCTCGGAAAATCGGCGCCATCCCCCTCATCGAAACGCGCCACACCCGCATCAGCCGCGAAGTCCAGCGCCAGACCGACCGCCCGCACGCCGCCCTGGTGCGGAAGGTGGAATTGTTCCGCATGAAACAGGTCCAGGCCTACATCGCCGTGCGCGGGTCGGACAACGCCAGCGAGTCCTCCGACGTGCCCTCCCATCTCATGGCCCTCTATTCCAAGCTCATGCGGCCGGTGTTCGACCAGCGTGTCAACAAGACCCGTTGGTGCGTCTTGCGCTGGCCCTCCCCCAGCATGGCCCAGGCCGCCAACATGAGCACCGAGGCCTTCGAGAACTTTTACTTCGACGTCTGCACGATGAATTATCCGAAAATGGCCCGGGCCATGATCCCGCTGCAAAAGCGCATGAACAAGGCCGACCAGGTGCGCATCAAAAGCCCCGGCACCGACCTGCGCTTCAGCATCAAGGGCATCGGCGCCCTCCTGGCCGGGGGCAAACGCAACATCCCCGACGGCGAGGTGTTCACCGCCCCGGTCCGGAACTCCGTCCAGGGCGTCCTGCAATACAACACCCCCACCCTCTATGCCGGGACCCGCTTTGAAAATGTCCGCCTCGAATTCCGCGACGGCAAAATCATCAAGGCCGCCTCCAACAACAACCGCCGCTTGAACGAGATTCTCGACACCGACGCGGGCGCCCGCTACATCGGGGAGTTTTCCCTGGGGTTCAATCCCTGCATCCTGGAACCGATGTGCGACATTCTATTTGACGAAAAAATCGCCGGCTCCCTCCATTTCACGCCCGGCCAGGCCTACGAAGCGGCCGACAACGGCAACCGCTCCGCCGTGCATTGGGACATGGTGCTCATCCAGCGCCCCGAATGGGGCGGAGGCGAAGTCTGGTTCGACGGCGAACTGATCCGCAAAAACGGCCTGTTCCTGCCCAGGGACCTCCGGCCCCTCAATCCCAGGAACCTGCGCTGACACTCTATGCTTTGAGCATGGCCAGGAATTGCTTCATGGCTGGCGACAGGACCTTGTTCTTTTTGTAGATGGCCGCCAGCGGCCGGTAGAATTCGTGCCCTTCGATTTTCACTTCCGCCAGCGTTTGCTTGGCCACTTCCTGGGTGACCGTGCCGCGCGGCACAATGGATATGCCGGCCTCGATTTCCACCGCCCGCTTGACCGTCTCGATGTTGTCAAACTCCATCACCGTCTCCACTTTCACATCGTGGTCCTTGAGGATGCGGTCAATCGCCTTGCGCGTCGGAATATCCGGCTCGAAGCCGATGAATTTCTCGCCGGCCAACTGGCTGAGCTTGACCGACTTGGCCTTGGCCAGGGGATGGTGCGGATGGCAGATCAGCACCAGCGTGTCCTTGCGCAACGCCACCATCTCCAGCTTGGCGTCGCGCGTCGGGTAGGCCACCAAGCCCAAATCCACCACGTTGCCCAGGACGTCTTCATAGACCTGGTTGGCCCGCCGGTATTCGACATGGACGTTGACGGTGGGGAAGAGCTTGAGAAACTTCTTCAGATAGGGGGGCAAGTCATGCAGGCCAATACTATAGATCGTCGCCACCCGAATCGTCCCGGAAATGATGTCCTTGATCTCCTGGAGCCGGTTTTGCAGCGAATCATAAGTTTGGTTGATTTGCTTGCTGTATTCGTAGAGCACCTGGCCCTCCCGGGTCAGGCGGAACTTCTTCTTGCTGCGCTCGATCAGCAAGGACTTGAATTGGCGCTCCAGCGAACTGATTTGCTGGCTGACCGCCGATTGCGTGACGTTGTTGATCTGGGCCGCCCGGGTAAAGCTCTCCGTTTCAGCCAAATCACAAAAGACCTTGAAGCTTTCGATCTGCATGGCCCCATTTAAAGCGAACCGTAAAATAATGTCAACTTATGATTAATTATTTTTATTGCGCCAGCACCTGCTTGACTTTGCGCAAAAGGTCCTGCGTGGTGAAGGGTTTCTGCAGGTAGCGCTCCTCTTCCTGGGCGTTGGCCGACCGCACGTAGCCGCTGGACCAGATAATCCGCGCGTCGGGCTGGAGGCGCAGGATGTGCTCGCTCAATTCCCGTCCGCTCATGTTCGGCATGACCAGGTCGGTGATGACCAGGTCGATTTTCTTCTTGGAATGGGTGAACAGTTCCAGGGCCTTCTGCCCGCTGCTGGCCGTCAACACCGTGTAGCCGTAGGAGGAAAGCACCATCCGCCCCATCGTCAGCAGCAGGTCCTCGTCATCCACAAACAGGATGGTTTGCGCCCCGCTCAAATCCCCGTCGGCCGCCGGCGCGTCCCGCACGATCTTGCGGTTGGCCGGCAGGTAGAGACGCACCGTCGTGCCGATGTCCGGCTGGCTGGACACCGCCACCCCGCCGCCGTGATTGGTCGCGATGCCATAGACCCAGGCCAGCCCCAGCCCGCGGTGCCGCGCCCCCTTGGTCGAGAAAAACGGCTCGAAAATGTGCGGCATCACCTCATCGGCGATGCCGGAGCCGGTGTCGGAGACTTCCACGCACACATAATTGCCCGCATTCAACTTGGCCGTCCGGTCCTGGGTCGCCTCCGTCAATTCCAGGTTCCGGGTCTGCACATTGATCTTGCCCGTCCCCTGGATCGCCTCGACCGCATTCTCGAAAACCTTGACCAGCGCCTGCAGCATTTTGGCCTCGTCGAAATTGGCCGTGAAAAGCTTCCGCTCCAGTTGCCGCGAAACGGCGATGGTGCTTCGCATCGTGCCCTGGAACATCTCCACCGTCCTTTCCACCAGCGTGTTCAGGTTGCCCGCCACCTGCACCCGCGCGTCCTTCTCCTGGCGGCTGAAGGCGGCGAGGTCATTGGCGATCTCGGCCGCTTTGGAGGCGGACTTCTCGATCTCCACCAACGAGCTGCGCCAGGGATTGCCGCTGTCCGTCTTGCTGAGCAGGAGCGAGACGTGGCCCAGAATGCTGGTCAGGGCGTTGTTGAAGTCCAGGGCCACCGAGCGCGCCAGTTGCAACGCGCAGTCCAGCTTCTGTTTGTGCGCCAGGCTGGTCTCCGTGCCCCCCGGCGCGGCCTCGGCCGCCGCCGCCGCTTCCGCTGCGGGTTTTGGTTCAGCGGCCGATTCGGGCGCGGGCAGGGCGCTCTTGAGCAATTGCAGCAACAGGACGTCCTCCTCTTCCGTGATGCAAAGCTGTCCGCCATAGTCCCCCGGCAATCCGCTCTTGAGCAGGAACTTCAACGCCGTCGGTTCGGAGGGCGGCGGCAAATTGAGGAACTGCTGGCAGGAATCCCGGTTGAACGGCGACCAAATGGTGCCCAGTTGGGCCTCTTCCCGCCCGATGCTCGCCCCGAAGGCCCGCACCGCCGCCCGATTGGCCCGTAAAACCTTGCCGCTTCGATGCACCAGCAAAGCGGGCCATTCCGCGTTCTGCAGCACAAATTCCTCCTCCATCTTCAACGGGGCGGCCGCCGCCGCCTCGCTTTTGTGCTCCACACTGAAAAATTGCAGCAGCGTCCGGCCCGAATCTCCGGCCGGGCAGCGCTCGACCCGCAACGCCGCGCTCGATCCATCCGCCGGGCAGACCTTGAGCGGCGCGGCCGGGGCCGGCGCGTCGGCCTGCAATAATCTCTTCACCGCGGCGGCTTCCTCCGGCGGGCAAATCCCGGCCAGCATCGCGCCCGCCGCCGCCTTCGCCCCAAAAAAGCGCCCCGCCGTCGGATTGGCCTGGACGATCTTTCCGTCCGCCTCCACCACCAGCGCCGGCCACGCCGCTTCCATCAGCCCGACGGCAATCTTATTCTTGTCTGCGGCGGCGGGGGCGGCCTTGGGCGCGGGCACGTAGGCCAGGTCCGGGAAGGAGGAGCCGGACTCCTTGAAAAGCTGTAAAATAAAGTAATTTTGGCCCTCGCGCGCCACTTTGGCGAGGTGGGCGATGAAGGGGGATTTGCGGCCGCCCTGCAGGCGCAGTTTCAACGGGGCGGTTTCACCCCCGGCTTGCTGCTGCAAAAAACCGGCGGCGGACGAGGAGTTTTCCTCATCCCAAATGGCGGCCAGGGTGGTGCCGGGCAATTCGTCCGGCAGGCCGAAGAGGCGGCGGGCGGCCTGGTTGGCGCGGCAAATCCCGCCCTCGGCCTCCAGCAGCATCGTGGGCCACGGGGCCTTCTCCAGCACAAAGTCGGTCTCGCGTCTCATGGCACCGTAAGGTTACGCCT
>Ga0326727_10000853_pt1 | contig 120295 bp, 116 predicted proteins | sample MB2enrmetagenome_FD_207643 | JGI IMG/M metagenome (GOLD analysis project Ga0326727, IMG submission 207643) | Lab enriched peat soil microbial communities from McLean, Ithaca, NY, United States - MB29MY | ecosystem: Environmental > Terrestrial > Soil > Wetlands > Peat | place: USA: New York... | reverse complement strand
CTTCAGACGGCTGGCTTCGCTCTCCAGAAGATCCATGGCTTGCCTCGCGGTAAGGGGCACGAATCTCCATCGTTTACGAAAGGCCGCTGATTCGGGGGAAGCTCGATTTTGCGACTCAGTAAGACTAAGGCGACGCCCAAGAATAAGCGAATCGGGCGGTTGACTTTGTTTCGTCTTGGCCCGGCCTGTCCGGGCCATCTGTCGCGGCACGTGCGGCTATAGGTGGCCCGGACAAGCCGGGCCATGACGGTTTTGGGGACCTAGCCCCTTGAAGCGGTAGTTCTTGGGTGTCGCCTAAGTCCGCAGCTCCCCCGACCGGACGCTGTCGATGGCGTGGTTCAGGATGCCGATGACCGCGTCGTCCGACACCGACCGGGCCAGCAGGGCCATCGAACCGGCCAGCAGCGCCGAGGCGATCGCCACCGAGTTGATGTTCTGGCTTGTCATGTATTCGATCGCTTTGTCCACGACCGCGCCGGCATGGCTCAAATCGGCGGGCGGCACGTTGGGGTCTTCGGGCATGGCAGCACTTCCTTATGTCACGGGCACGGGTTCGAGGTCCTGTTCGGCCGCCTGCAGGGTCCACATCCGGGCGTACAGGCCGCCGGCGGCGAGCAGCGCGGCATGGCTGCCGCGCTCGGCGATGCGGCCGTCCTGCAGCACGATGATCTCGTCAGCATCCACCACGGTAGACAGGCGGTGGGCGATCACCAGCGTGGTGCGGCGGTGCGCCACTGCGCGCAGCGCCGACTGGATGTCCTGCTCGGTGCGGGTGTCCAGCGCGCTGGTCGCCTCATCCAATATCAGGATGCGCGGGTCCTTCAGGATGGTCCGGGCGATGGCGACCCGCTGCTTCTCGCCGCCCGACAGCTTCAGGCCGCGTTCGCCGACGATGGTGTCGTAGCCTTCAGGCAGTTTCAACACGAAGTCATGCACCTGCGCCTGCCGGGCGGCCTGCTCGATCTCCGGCTGAGACGCGCCGGGCCGCCCGTAGCCGATATTGTAGCGGATGGTGTCGTTGAACAGGACGGTGTCCTGCGGCACCACACCGATGGCGGCGCGCAGGCTGTCCTGGGTGACGTCGCGGATGTCCTGGCCGTCGATCAGGATGCGGCCGGCGGTGACGTCGTAGAAGCGGAACAGCAGGCGGCTGATGGTGGATTTCCCCGCGCCGGTCGGGCCGACGATGGCCAGCTTGCCGCCGGCCGGCACGGTGAAGCTCAGACCCCTCAGGATCGTCCGGTTGGGCTGGTAGCCGAACTGCACATCCTGGAACACGACCTCCCCGGCGGACCCTTCCGACAGATTCGCGGCCAGGGCGGCGGCGCCCGGCTTGTCGGCGATCTCCTGCTCGACGCGCAGCAGGGCGAACATCTGCTCCATGTCCACCAGCCCCTGCTTGATCGTCATGTAGACGATCCCGAGGAAGTTCAGCGGCTGATAGAGCTGGATCAGATACGTGTTCACCACCACGAACTTGCCGACGGTCATGGAGCCATCTTTCATGCCCGACGCCGCCAGCAGCATGATCAGGGTCAAAGCCGTGGAAATAATCAGCGCCTGGCCGATATTGAGCATGTTCAGCGACACCTGGACGCGGACCGAGGCGCGCTCGAACCGCGCGAGCGCGTGGTCGTAGCGCTCGGCCTCGAGCGCCTCGTTGCCGAAATACTTCACCGTCTCGTAGTTCAGCAGGCTGTCCAGCGCCTTGGTGGAGGCGTCGTTGTCGGTGTCGTTCATGGTGCGGCGATAGCGGCCGCGGCGGCTGGCCAGGGCGGTGGTGAAACCGATATAGACACCCACGGCGACGAAGGTGACGGCGGCGTAGCGCCAGTCGAACATGTGCCAGATGATGGCGGTGACCATCGCCAGCTCCAGCGCCGTGGGCACGATGTTGAACACCGCGAGGCGCAGCACCGATTGCATGCCGGTGACGCCGCGGTCGATCACCCGGGACATCCCGCCGGTCTGGCGGTCGAGGTGAAAGCGCAGGCTGACGGCATGCAGGTGGCGGAAGGTGCGCAGCGCCAGCAGCCGCACCGCGCGCTGCGAAACCGAGGCGAACACCGCGTCCCGCAGCTCCCCGAACGCCGCCGACGACACCCGGACCAGGCCGTAGCCCAGGATCAGCATCGCCGGGACGGCGTAGGCGGTGGTCGCCGGTACGGCGCCGTGCGGCGCCAGCGCGTCGATGATGCGGCCGTAGATCACCGGCACGTAGACGGTGGCGACCTTGGCCAGCAGCATGAACGCCAGCGCGATCACCACCCTGATGCGGGCCCCGGTGTTCCCGGCCGGCCACAGATAGGGCAGCAGGGCGGTGACCGTTTGCAGGGTGGACCGCTGCACCTGCAAGGCGGGCGGCAAAACCGCCGGTGGCGATCGAACGCTGCTTCGTCTCATCCAGCGCATGTGGCATGATGATGCCATCTTGGAAAGGCGATCGGCTTGGATCAGCACGCGAAAGAGACGGGATTCCAGCGCCATGTGCGCGCTTGCAACAATGCTGTCCTGCCCGGGGCGCGCCTGCCGTTCCGCATCGGCGGCACCCGCGTCGGCTGGGTGGCGCCCACGGCGGTCGAGGCGCTGAGCGGCTTCCCGGCCATCCTGGTTTCGGCCGATAGCGTCGAACTGACCGAGCCGGAGGCGTTGGACGCTATCGCCCTGGCCCTGGCGGAGCGCGGCGTGCTGCGCCGCCGCGGCGAGCTGTTCGACGTCTGCGCCCGCCCGGACCTGCCGGCGCTGTCGCGGGTCGACCGCGGCGCCATCCCGTTCTTCGGCATCCGCGCCGCCGGAGTGCACCTGAACGGCCTGGTGCAGCGTCCCGACGGGCTGCACATGTGGGTCGCCCGCCGCGCCAGGGACAAGCTGCTGGACCCCGGCAAGCTGGACCATATCGTCGCCGGCGGCATCCCGGCCGGACTCAGCCCGCTTCAGACGCTGATCAAGGAAGCCGCCGAAGAGGCGGCGATCCCGCCGGAGCTTGCCGAACAAGCCTTGTCAGTGGCGGCTTTCGGCTACGCCATGGAACGGCGGGAGGGGCTGCGGCGCGACTGGCTGTATGCCTACGATCTGTTCCTGCCCGGCGACTTCACCCCGCAACCGGCGGACGGGGAGGTCGAGGCGTTCGAACTCTGGCCCATAGGCCGGGTATTCGAGGCGGTGCGCGACACCGAGGACTTCAAGTTCAACGTGAACCTGGTGCTGATCGACCTGTTCATCCGGCTGGGCCTGATCGCCGGACCGGAGGCGGCAAGCCTCCGGGCTGCGCTCTGATCAGCCCTCCGGTGGGGCGGCGGCGATGGGAATGTCACGCGAGTCCGGCTGATCGCCGAAGCCGGGACCGCGCGGCTCGTCGTCGTTCTGCTCGCCTTGCTCCCGGGGTTCGTCGCCGCCCTGGTAACTTTCGTTCTGCTGGTAGTTGCGGCGCTGGTTGGCCTGCTGCTGTTGCGGCGCCTGGCCGTTCGGCTGGTTCTGCTGCTGCGCCTGGTTCATTGCGTTCAGGATACGGAAATAATGTTCCGCATGCTGGAAGAACGCCTCGGCGGTGACCCGGTCCCCGCCGCTGGTGGCGTCGCGGCCGAGCTGCAGATATTTCTCGAAAAGCTGCTGCGCCGTGCCGCGGATGCGGATTTCCGGCCCGTTGCTGTCGAAGACATGGTTGCGGTTGAGCGGAACGTTGCCGCCCGCGTGGTGGCGCGGGCCACCGCCTGATCCACCACCACCACCACCACCACCACCACCGCCGCCAGGGCGATGGTTGCGGCCACGCATGCGTTTCATGTTCATACTAATGCCGTCGTGCTTTCCCAAATATCGGCAGACCTGTGGGGCAATCGGGTAGACCGGATCAAGCATCCCCGGTCCGTTTCCCTGGCCAGCCACATTCCATCGGCGTTGATCGTGGCACGCAAAGGTTTTCTATCGAACCTTCGCGACCGGGGCGATCTGTCACGCAGCACCCCTGCCACATCGTCACCGTACACCGCTGTTCAGGCTCTGCCAAACAGTTTTTTCAATCACCTGTCCGTGAAAGAACGATGGCCCGCTGAATTCCAGCCAGATCGAGGTGAAGTGAGGCGGCAAAGCCGATCTGCTGCGCCAGCGCGGACACTGCCGCCGCTTGGCCGGCGCCGAGTTCAAGGATCGCGGCGCCGCCGGGCAGCAGGCGGTCCGGCAGGTCCCGCAGGATTGTCCGGTAGGCGCCGTAGCCGTCGGCTCCGCCGTCAAGCGCGCGCCGGGGCTCGTGCAGGGCAACCTCCGGCATCAGGCCGGGGATGTCGGCCGCCGCGATATAGGGGGGGTTGGAAATCACCAGGTCGAACCGGCCGCTGATCGCATTGGTCCAATCGCTTGCCACGAAAGCGGCTCGATCGGCCAGACCAAGTTGACTGGCGTTGAGGCGCGCGAGCCGGGCGGCGTCCGGTGCGATGTCGACGCCGATGCCGAATGCGGCCGGGAATTCGTGCAGCAGCGCCAGCAGCAGGCAGCCGGTGCCGGTGCCGAGGTCCAGGATCCTTCGCGGCGGCCCATCGGCGAAGCGGGCAAGGGCGGCCTCGATCAGCGTCTCGCTGTCGGGGCGGGGAATCAGCGTGGCGGGGGAGACCTGGAACTCAAGGCTCCAGAACTCCCGGCGGCCGAGGATATGGGCGAGGGGTTCGTGGCGCAGGCGGCGGGTCAGGAGGTCGTTGAAGCCCCCGATCTCGACGCGCCGATGCGGATCGCGGATCAGATCGGCGCGGGTCAGGCCGGCGGCATGGGCGAGCAGCAGCCGGGCTTCGCGACGCGGGTTGTCGGCGACATCGCGCAGGCGGATGGCGCCGGTGTGGATGGCTTCGGTTACCGTGGCTGTCACTCTAGTCGTCATGGCCCGGCTTGTCCGGGCGACCCGTCGCGGCAGGTGCCGGAATAGGCGGCCCGGACAAGCCGGGCCATGACGACTGGGGGGAGCGGCGGGCCGCCGAACGTGGCCCTTTGCTCATTCCTCGGCCGAAAGACGTGCCGCCTGGTCTTCCGCGGTCAGCGCATCGATGAACTCGTCCAGGTCGCCCTGCATCACACGGTCAATCTTATACAGCGTCAGGTTGATCCGGTGGTCCGACACCCGGCCCTGCGGGAAGTTATACGTCCGGATCCGCTCGCTGCGGTCGCCGGTGCCGACCTGGGATTTGCGATCGGCTGAGCGGGTGGCGTGCAAGGAGGCGCGCTGCTGCTCGTACATCCGCGCGCGCAGGATCTTCATCGCCTTGGCGCGGTTCTTGTGCTGGCTCCGCTCCTCCTGCATCGCCACGACGATGCCGGTGGGCAGATGAGTGATGCGCACGGCGCTGTCGGTCTTGTTGACGTGCTGGCCGCCGGCGCCGGAGGCGCGGTAGATGTCGATGCGCAGGTCGCCTTCGTTGATCTGGACGTCCACCTCCTCGGCTTCCGGCAGCACCGCGACCGTCACCGTCGAGGTGTGGATGCGGCCCTGGCTTTCCGTCGCCGGGACGCGCTGCACCCGGTGCACGCCGGATTCGTACTTCAGCCGGGCGAACACGTTGCGGCCGGTGATCTCGGCGGTGGCCTCCTTGATCGCGCCGAGGCCGGTGTCGCCGTATTCCAGGATCTCGAACTTCCAGCCTTTGGCTTCCGCGTATTTCTGATACATGGCGAACAGTTCGGCGGCGAACAGCCCGGCCTCGTCGCCGCCGGCGGCGGGGCGGATTTCCAGGATGGCGGAGCGGGCGTCGGCCTCGTCCTTCGGCAGCAGGGCCAGCCGGATTTCGTGCTCCAGCGCGGGAATCTGCTCTTTCAGTTCATACAGTTCCGCTTCCGCCAGGTCCTTCATCTCCGGATCGTCCAGCAGTGATTCCGCCTCCGACTTCGCGCGTTCGGCCGAGCGCAGGTCGCCGATGCGGGCCACGACCGGCTCGATGTCGGACAATTCCTTCGACGCCTTGACGTAGGCCTCGCCGGTGATGCCTTCGGACAGCAGCGCCCGCAGTTCCTCGGCGCGGGCGGCGATGCGGTCGAGCTTGAGCGCCAGGCTCATCGCAGCCGCGCCGGTATCTGGTCGAACGCAACCGCCTCCTGCGTGCCGGTTTGCAGGTCCTTCACCTGCGCCACCCCGGCGGCGATGTCGGTGTCGCCCAGGATGATGGCGGCGCGGGCGCCGGTGCGGTTGGCGCGCTCCATCCGGCGCTTGAGGTTGCCGCGATAGGCCATCTCGGCGCGGATGCCATTGGCGCGCAGGGCTTGCAGGATGTCGATGGCGGCGGCTTCCGCGGCGTCGCCGATGGGGATCACGGCGACCGGCGACGGGGCAGGGGGGGCGGCGTCCATCAGCATGGCGAGTCTTTCGATCCCGGCGGCCCAGCCGACGGCGGGGGTGGCGGGACCGCCCATTTCCTGCACCAGCCCGTCATAGCGCCCGCCGGCCATGACGGTGCCCTGGGCGCCGAGCTTTGAGGTGACGAACTCGAACGCGGTGTGGCCGTAGTAGTCGAGGCCGCGGACGATGCGGGGGTTCTCGACGAACGGGACGCGGAAGCGGGTCAGGTGGTCCTGCAGCTTCGCGTAGAACGCCGCGGCCGCTTCGGTCAGATAGGGTTGGATCGTCGGCGCGTTGGCGACGATGCGGCGATCTTTGTCGTCTTTGCTGTCGAGGATGCGCATCGGGTTGCGCTCCAGCCGGTTCAGGCTGTCCTCCGACAGGCCGGCGCGGTGCTCGGTGAAAAAGGCGACGAGCGCGGTGCGGTAGGCGTCGCGGCTGTCCTTGTCGCCGAGGGTGTTGAGTTCCAGCACCGTGTCGGCCGCGACGCCGAGGGCTTGCAGGATCGACCAGCCGCATGCGATCACTTCCGCATCCGCCAACGGTTCGGCCGGGCCGATCAGTTCGGTGCCAATCTGGTGAAACTGCCGGTAGCGGCCTTTCTGCGGACGCTCGTAGCGGAACATCGGGCCGGCGTAGAAGACTTTCTGCGGCAGCGACTGGGTCAGGCCGTTGGTCACCAGCGCGCGGCACACCCCCGCCGTGCCCTCCGGCCGCAGGGTCAGCGAATCGCCGCCGCGGTCGGGGAAGGTGTACATCTCCTTCATCACGACGTCGGAGGTTTCGCCGAGGGTGCGGGCGAAGACCCGGGTGTCCTCGAAGATCGGGGTTTGCCATTCGTCGAAGCCGTAGCTGGCGGCGACGCGCCGGGCGGTCTCGGCGACGCGGTGGAAGCGGCGCTGGTCCTCTCCGATAAGGTCGCGGGTGCCGCGGACGGGCTGCAGGTCGGTCACATGTGGTCCTTGGTCCTTGATCCCGGTCTTATATAGGCGCGATGCGGGGCGGCAAGGACTTCGGGGATAAGGGCCCTGATGCGGCGATAGGGCCCGACGTTTCAATGAGCCGAAGCCGTCACCGCCCGGGTTTCGGAACGGCTGTCGAGCCATACTTGCAGTCCACGCACCGTAGTGAGATCGGTTGGGAGGGCCGTGTCCTGGAGTTGGCTCAGCCGTTCCCTTACCAGTTCGGCAAGCGGCCGTCCGGTTGTGCGGGCCGACAGGATCGTGGGCAGCGCGTCCGAATCATAGACCCAGAGATCATACTCGTCAGGGTTCAGGCCCAGGTAGGTGTGGAGCTCACAGTCCTTCGCCAGCGGGTCCAGACCGTCGTGCCATGTATCGATGCAATCGTCGATCGCGCCGGCAGCCAGCTCGCCGCGCGCATAGCGCGAGAAGAAATCCGCCGCTAGGTTCTCAGACATCGATCCGCCTTCCTCTGATGGCGCCTTTGATGGCTTTGCCCGAGATCGCATCCAATACCTCTACGTGCTTCCCGCGCAAATTGAAGACCTCGATTTCGCCGTGCAGGCTGTCCCAAGTGAATAACCGAGAACCATTCTTGCTGCGCCACCGGCGTTCGCCAAAGACAAATCCGAGGTAGTCGCATGAGTCGAGGTAACTCGGTTTAGGGATCGGCTTGCGGCCCAAACGAGGTCTCCGGGACGCTGACGCCGACACGATGAGGGTTAAAGGTTAATATTCCGCTAACCGGGCGGCATGCATGGCTCGGAAGACGGCATAGGTTTTGCGCTTGCACCGACCGCCGGAGGCGGCGTAGGAATTTCGTAGACTTCGGAGTCTACGCAATGACGACCTCGCCGCTGTCCCGTATCGCCGTCGAACGCCACCTCGCCGAGGTCCAGGCCGAAATGGGTCAGGCCGACAAGAAGCGGCTGGCGGCCCTGCCGCCGCTGATCGGCCTCGATCGACGCATCCGGCTTAGCGACGTCCTCGCCGCGCTGTTTCCGGAGCAGGATCGGGCCGGGGCGCTGACCTCATTCAGGCAGTTCCGGGGACGTGTCGCCGCCGCCGCGGCGGATGCCAAGGTCAGGCTCACATTGGATTCCGACACGCAGACCCGTGCGGCACCGGACGAGCGTTGGTGCTGGTTTGCCGGGGATGACGGGACGGCCGAGGCGGCGGCGCAGTTCACTGATGCCGAGACCCGCAACGTTGTGCGCGTGCCGCAAACGGCGGTTCAGGTCGGCAAGCGCACCGTGCGGTGCTTCGTTTCTTACGCGCACGCAGATATGGCCCTGAAGGATCGGCTGGTGCTGCTTCTCAAGCAGTGGTTTGAATCGGCTCATGATTATGAGGTTGTTGTTTGGCAGGACGTTGACATTGACGTCGGCGCGAAGTGGCACGATGTAATCCAATCGGCCATCAAGGCCAGCGACTTCGGCCTTCTGCTGATCAGTCCCGCCTTCCTTGCCAGCCGCTACATCACCAGAGAGGAACTCCGCCACTTCGTCGCCCTCGACCCGCTGGGCCCTTACCCGGACAAACTGGCGGTGCCCGTGGCGTTGTGCGGGCTTCGCTTCGACGGAACCATGGACATGAAAGGTCTGGAAGCGCACCAGATCTTCCGTGACGCCGCCGGCAAAGCCTTCGAGGAGCGCAGCCAGGGCAATCCTCGCAAGAACTTCGCCAACCAACTGTTCGGCAAGATCGTCCAACGCCTCGACGCCCATTTCGCCGCCCCGCCGGCCGCCGCCGAACCGAAGCGCCGACCCGACATCTGGCAGCGTGACGACCTCGCCCGCGACCTCGCGGACGTCAAATTCGTCACGCCGCAGGGCCGCACCGGCACGATGAACAAGCTGGACGACGAAGCCCCGGACGGCGAGCGCAAGGACGCGCTGCAATTCCTGCTCGACTGGGCGCGCGAACCGAACGGACCCACCTGCTGCGCCCTGCTCGGCTCCTCCGGCATCGGCAAGACCACCACCAGCAAGGCGTTCGCCCACCGCCTGCTGCGCGACCGCGAGGCGGATTCCTCGCTGCCGATGCCGATCTACCTCGATCTGCGCAACCTGGGCGAGGCGGCGAAGCAGGAGCCGGACCTGAAGACGATCCTGCATACGGTGCTGCGCCGAAGCTGGCAGGGCGGGGCAACCGATCTGCCGCTGGAGGCCGAGGAAGTCATCCGCCTGGTGCGCCAGGAAGCCGCGATCGTGATCTTCGACGGGCTGGATGAGGTGCTGGTGCATCTGTCGCAACTCGGCGGCCAGACGTTTACTCGGGAACTGCTGCGCATCCTGCCGCCCGGCCTGTGGCCCGGCAACCGCCGTCCCGAAGAACCGGGCCGCCCCGGCCGCGTGATGCTGACCTGCCGCACGCACTACTTCCGCTCGTTGCGCGAGCAGCAGACCCACCTGACCCTGGAAGACCGCGATGACGTGCGCGACACCGACTACCGCGTCTTCATTCTGCTGCCGTTCGACGACGGCCAGATCCGCGCCTATCTGGCGCAGACCTTCCCGGGCCGGGAGGTCGAGCCGATCCTGGAGACGATAAAGGCGGTGCATAATCTGGGGGAGTTGGCGACGCGTCCCTACACGCTCAGCCTGATCGCCCGCAGCCTGCCGCGGATCGAGCGCTGGCAGTTGGAGGGGCGGCGGGTCACCGGCGTCGATCTGTATCGCCACATGGTGCAGTCCTGGCTGGAGCGCGATTCCGGCAAGCATGAGTTCGACATCGACCACAAGCAGCGCATCATGGAGCACGTCGCCGCCGAACTTTGGCGCAGCGGCGGCCGCACCTGGACGGCGCGGCAGATGGAGGACTGGCTGGCCGGCTTCATGGACGCGACGCCGGATGTCGCGCGGCACTACCGCGGCAAGGACCTCAATCTGCTGAAAAAGGACCTGCGCACGGCGACGTTCCTCGTCGGCGGCGGCCGGCGGCCGTTCCAGTTCGCGCATACCTCGCTGCAGGAGTACTTCCTCGCCGCCTACTTGCTGCGCGCCCTGCGGGAGGCGCGGCCCGAGGATTGGGACATGACCCGCCCCGGGCGGGAGACGCTGGATTTCCTAGGCCAGATGCTGCTGGGGGAACCGGACACCGCGGCGCAATCGGCGCTGACGGCGATCGGCGCCGCCTACCGGCCGGGGGGTCAGCGAGAACGCCTTGCATTTCATCCTGTTCGGGCTGGAGCGCGACTATCCGGTGCCGCAACCCGCCGGCTTCGTGCTGGATGGCGCCGATCTGCGGTCCTGGACGATCGCGGGGAAGGCGGACGGGCCGCTGCTCGATTTGCGCCGGGCGTCGTTTCGCGGCGCGCGCCTGGGGGAGGCGGCGCTGCGGCACGTCGATCTCGACGATGCCGATTTTACCGCCGCCGACATGCTGCGCACGGAGGTGAACCGCGGCCGGGCGAGGCGGGCCTGCTTCGAGCGGGCGATGCTGCCCGGCACGGTGTTCCGCGACCTCGACCTGTCCGGGGCGCGTTTCGCGGCGGCGGTGCCGCATCGTACGCAGATCCTGCGCTGTGCGGTGGAGGCCGTCTCCGGCCTGGAGGCGTCACCGCCGCGGCTGTTTTCCGCTCTGTGCCGCCCCCGCTTGCCGCAACAGGCCATGCCCGCCGGTGCGGCGCGCCTCGCCGTTCTGAGCGGCCATGAGGATTGGGTGTCAGCGTGCGTAGTGACGCCGGACGGCGCGCGGATCGTCTCGGCGTCCGGTGACAAGACGTTGCGTGTCTGGGATGCGGCGAGCGGCGCGAGCCTGCTGACGCTGCGCGGCCATGAGGATGGGGTGACAGCGTGTGCGGTGACGTTGGACGGCGCGCGGATCGTCTCGGCGTCCGATGACGGCACGCTGCGTGTCTGGGATGCGGCGAGCGGGGCGAGCCTGCTGACGCTGCGCGGCCATGAGGGTGGGGTGACAGCGTGCGTGGTGACGCCGGACGGCGCACGGATCGTTTCGGCGTCCGGTGACAAGACGTTGCGAGTCTGGGATGCGGCGAGCGGGGCGAGCCTGCTGACGCTGCGCGGCCATGAGGGTGGGGTGACAGCGTGCGCGGTGACGCCGGACGGGGCGCGGATCGTCTCGGCGTCCCATGACAAGACGCTGCGTGTCTGGGATGCGGCGATCGGGGCGAGCCTGCTGACGCTGCGCGGCCATGAGGGTGGGGTGACAGCGTGCGCAGTGTCGCCGGACGGCGCGCGGATCGTCTCGGGGTCCTATGACGATACGCTGCGTGTCTGGGATGCGGCGAGCGGGGCGAGCCTGCTGACCTTGCGCGGCCATGAGGATGGGGTGTCAGCGTGCACGGTGACGCCGGACGGCGCACGGATCGTTTCGGCGTCCGATGACACCACGCTGCGCGTGTGGGATGCGGCGAGCGGCGCGAGCCTGCTGACCTTGCGTGGCCATGAGGATTGGGTGACAGCGTGCGCGGTGACGCCGGACGGCGCGCGGATCGTCTCGGCGTCCCATGACAAGACGCTGCGCGTGTGGGATGCGTCGAGCGGCGCGAGCCTGCTGACCTTGCGTGGCCATGAGGCAGGGGTGTCAGCGTGTGCGGTGACGCCGGACGGCGCGCGGATGGTCTCGGCGTCCTATAACACCACGCTGCGTGTCTGGGATGCGTCGAGCGGCGCGAGCCTGCTGACACTGCGCGGCCATGAGGAGCCGGTGTCAGCGTGTGCGGTGACACCGGACGGCGCGGGGATCGTCTCGGCGTCCTATGACGATACGCTGCGTGTCTGGGATGCGTCGAGCGGCGCGAGCCTGCTGACCTTGCGCGGCCATGAGGATTGGGTGACAGCGTGCGCGGTGACGCCGGACGGCGCGCGGATCGTCTCGGCGTCCCATGACAAGACGCTGCGCGTGTGGGATGCGGCGAGCGGCGCGAGCCTGCTGACCTTGCGTGGCCATGAGGGTTGGGTGACAGCGTGTGCGGTGACGCCGGACGGCGCGGGGATCGTCTCGGCGTCCGGTGACGGGACGCTGCGCGTCTGGGATGCGGCGAGCGGCGCGAGCCTGCTGACCTTGCGCGGCCATGAGGGTGGGGTGTCAGCCTGCGCGGTGACGCCGGACGGCGCGCGGATCGTCTCGGCGTCCTATGACAGGACGCTGCGTGTCTGGGATGCGTCGAGCGGCGCGAGCCTGCTGACCTTGCGCGGCCATGAGGGTCCGGTGTCAGCGTGCGCGGTGACGCCGGACGGCGGGCGGATCGTCTCGGCGTCCTATGACGGCACGCTGCGGCTGTGGGACGCGAAAACCGGCGAACCGGCCGGCTTCCGTATCCATATGCTCAACCAGGGCGGCGTCGCCGCGCTGTCCGCCGACGGCACCCGCATCCTGCACGCCAACGAGGAAGCCTGGCGCGACCTCGCCTGGCTGGTGCCGGACGCCACCGGCGCGCTGGAAACCTACCCCGCCGAAACCTTCGGCCCGTTAGCCAAGATGACGGCGTAGCCCGATCCCCCGGCCGGCGCCGCTGATTCCCGCGCCCGCCGATCCCGCGGCGCCGGCAACCGGGAAGCGCAGATCATGTCCCCGGAAGACAGCTACGCCGCGCGCCGCCCCAGCCAATGGCCGAGCGCGTGGAGCGCCGTCTCATCTTCCGGGGGGCCGGCAAGCCGAAGCTGTGCCACATAGTCTGCGATCGCCTGAACCAGTGATCGTCCCGGGCGCCGCGCAATCAAAATCTGCGGCAGCGTGGCCGGATCCATGAGGAAAACGTAGTATTCTTTCTGCGTCATGCCGAGCCATGCGGCCAGGGAGCGTTGCTCGCCGTCCAGCGCCGCGTGCCATTGACTGGTAAAGTCACCGATCTGCTCGGCGGAGACCTCACCCCGGCTGTAAAGCTCGAAGAACGGCCTGACTTCGGTCCGGATGTTAGACACGTATTCTTCTCCCCGGGCGGGCAGGCTTGATGGGTTCGCCGGTCACCGCGTCCAACACGCCGCTGTGCTCCCCGCGCGTATCAAAGGCTTCGACTTCGCCATGAAGACTGTCCCATGTGTAAAGACGATCGCCACGACGGGTTCTCCAGCGCCGCTCGCCATACACATAGCCGATGTAATCGCCCAATACCGTCATGGCCCGGCGTGTTGTCCGGGCGATCTAATCGATCACGTGCGGCTATAGGTGGCCCGGACGAGCCGGGCCATGACGTGAATGGTGGCGCCAGCCGATCCAATCTCTTTTGGGTATCGCGTCCACCGATGACGGCCTAGCCCCGATCACCCCACCGCCGCCGCAGCCTCCCGCGCCCGCATATCCAACCAGCCGCGAAGCCCGCGCGTCACCGTGCCATCAACCGGCCCTTCGGCGCGGTCCAGCGCCGAGAGGCGATCCGCGACAGCCCCGTCCAGAGTCCGTCCGCTCCGCCGGGCCTCCAGGATCAAGGGCAGCGCACCAGCGTCATACACCCAAACCTGATACTCCGGCAGGCTCAGCCCGAGCCAAGCGTGCAGCTCCCGCCCCGCCACCGAGGGGTCATCGTGCCAGCGGCCGACCCAATCGTCGATCGCCTCCGCCGGAACAGCGCCGCGGCTGTACAGATCGAAGAACGACGCGCCACGCGCATCGATCCCGAGATCAAACTTCGATCCGCCGTCCATTGACCGGTCCCTTCCGCCAATCCCCATTAGCACTCAATACCGCCACATGCTTCCCGCGCAAATCAAATACCTCAATCTCCCCATGAAAGCTATCCCAAGTAAACAGCCGCTTGCCGCTCCTGCTGCGCCAAGTCCTGTTTCCGTTCACGAACCCGAGATACTCGCAATCATCGAGATAACTCGGTCGAGGGATCGGCCATCGGACCAAGTCCAGCCTCCGTGCTCCTGAAGTCTCGTCAGGATGCCCGGACAAGGTTAATATCTCGCTAACAGCCTACCGGAACGCCAGCACTACAAAATCGGGTTCGATCAGCGCGCGAAACCCCGCATCAACCGACCGCAAGTCGATCACGTCCACCTTGTAAGGCAGATCCGACTCCGACAGCGCCTCCGCCAAATCGCCCAGCACGCCCAACCCAACCGGCCCATCCGCCTCCACCGCAAGATCGAGATCCGAATACCGCCGGGCCGTCCCCGTGACGCGTGAGCCGAACACCCAAACCCGCGCACCGGCCGGCAAATGCGCCCGCAGGATATCCCGCACGATTGCCAGTTGGTCCGCCGACAGATCGATCGCCCGGGTCACGCCAGACGTTTCCGCAGTTCGTCGCGCAGGAACTCGGCCTCGGCCAAGAAACCCGGGATGGCTTCTGCCACCTCGCGGGCGACGTCGGCGTGGTAAATATGGCTGGTCCTGGCGCGCTGGTCGCGATACCGGTGCCAAGCTGGCCAGTCGCCGAGCAACAGTCCCTGCCGGTTGGCCGTGCGGATCAGGTCCTGGAACGACATCCGGTCCACCTCGTCAGGTGAGGCCGACCCTTGGCGAAGGAAACGCCGCAGCATCCGGTGGCACAATTCGTAGGTGAACTCGAACCTCTGTATCAGGCCGTCACGCAGTTGCTCGTCCCCCGGCTCGCGACGGTGACGCGCCAAACCTTCGCTCAGGCGGTCGATCGCATTTGCCAGGGGGTTGATGTGAAGTTTGTCCACGACAGCCGCGCGACCCTACGCCGCAACCGGCCGCGGCACCGTCATATCGCCCCGGCCAGCCAGCAACCCTTCCACCGAGATATCCTCGTCCAAATCTTCCCAATGCAGACCGCCGCCCGTCACGCCGATGCGGCAGTCCGCCCGCTGTTCCGGGGTCGCGTGCAGTAGCCTGGGGAACCAGGCCAACGGCACGCCGACAGTCCGGCCATCGGCCAGTTCCACGCACATCGTCACATCGTCAAAGCGAACCGCTGCCGCCGAAGTGCTCATGCCGGACCGACCTCATCCGCTCCCACCCAGGGCACCAGATCATCCAGATCGACCCGCAATGCCCGCGCAAAAACCTGCATGATCCGGAGCGGCACATCCTCCTTACCGCTCTCAACCGCTTCCACGACATCGACCCCGACCCCAGCCGCCGAGGCCAGATCGCTCCGGGACAACCCGCGATGCTCGCGCCAGACAGCCACCGGGACTTCCCCATCCGAAAGGCGCCGGACGACCTCGAACGGCACGGTTTCCTCGTTCGCCTGCTCCACCCGAGCCAGCTTCACCAGGGCGATATCGAGTTGATCCTCCAGTTCCTCCGCCTCGCGGGCGGCGGCGTTGCCGTCGCTGATGTCTGCGCTCATCGGTATGCCTCCCGGCGGTGCCGAACCCCACGAACCTCTATCGTATCGCCAACCCTATCGAACAAAACACGCCAATCGCCCACCCGCAGCCGGCAGGTCGGTTTTTCCCCGACCAGCGCGATAACGGCGTGGCGGGGATTTTCCGGATCAGCGGCATACCCGGCAAGCCTTTCCAGCACACGATCGCGATCGGACTTCGGCAGCCCCTGAAGCTCCTTCTGCGCCTTGCGGTAAAAGACGATCCCAAGCGCCACATCCTACTCCGCCGCGATCTTCTCCGCCTCCGCCGCCGCCTTCAACTCCGCCGCCTTCGCCTCCACCAACCCGACGATGTGATCCACCATCGTCGCCGTATCGATCTGATGGTCCTGCTTGCCGGCGCTGTACACCATGTGCCGCCCGTTGCCGCCGCCGGTCACGCCGATATCCGTCATCAGCGCCTCGCCCGGCCCGTTCACCACGCAGCCGATGATCGACAGGGTCAGCGGAGTCTCGATATGCCCGAGGCGATCCTCCAGCGTCCGCACGGTCTCGATCACGTTGTAGCCCTGCCGCGCGCAGGACGGGCAGGAGATCACCTTCACCCCGCGATGCCGGATGCCCAGCGTCTTCAGCATGTCCCAGCCGACGCGCACCTCCTCCTCCGGCTCATCCGACAGCGAGACCCGCAGCGTGTCGCCGATGCCGGCCCACAGCAGCGACCCCAGCCCGATGGAGGACTTCACCGTCCCCATGCGGCGCCCGCCCGCCTCGGTGATGCCGATATGCAGCGGATGGTCGCACACCTCGGCCAGTTGCTGGTACGCGGCGACCGCCAGGAACACGTCCGACGCCTTCACGCTGATCTTGAAGTCGTGGAAATCGTGCTGCTGGAGGATGTTGGCGTGGTACAGCGCGCTCTCCACCAACGCCTCGGGGTTGGGCTCGCCGTATTTCTCCAGCAGGTGCTTCTCCAGGGATCCGGCATTGACCCCGATGCGCATCGAGCACCCGTGGTCGCGCGCCGCCCGCACCACCTCCGCCACCCGCTCGTCGCTGCCGATATTGCCGGGGTTGATGCGCAGGCACGCCGCGCCGCTGTCCGCCGCCTCCAGCGCCCGCTTATAGTGAAAATGGATATCCGCCACGATCGGCACATCGACCTGCCGGACGATGTCTCTCAGCGCCGCGGTGCTTTCCCGGTCGGGGCAGGAGACGCGCACGATGTCCACCCCCGCCGCCTCGGCCCGCTTTATCTGCGCCACCGTGCCCGCCACGTCCGTGGTCAGCGTGTTGGTCATGGTCTGCACCGATATCGGCGCGCCGTCGCCCACCGGAACCTTGCCGACATGGACCCGGCGCGACTTGCGCCGGATGATTTCCTGGTAGGGCCGATAGCTCATGCGAGTCTCCTTGATCGCGGGGCGCGCACCCCGGCTGTCCGCGCCATCAGGCGCAAGACACGTACAGCCGCAGTATGGGGAGTTCCGCCGGACTTCGCTACTGGTGAGCGCGCAAGGAGCCACCCGGTGCGGTCGGGGCAGCCGCCAGCTTGCCATCCTTGATCGCCTGCGGATCGAGCGGCAGGTCGCGGCGGACGCCGCCCGACCCGCCCAGGGGCGGGGCCACGACGCCGTCCACCAGGATCTCCGTCCCGCCGGCATTACCGGTGGTCAGCAGCAGGTCCGGCCGCGGCGGCACCGGCCAGGTCTCGCCCGTCTTGAGCACCCGGTTCAGCAGCACCGCCCCGCTGCGGTCCTTCAGCATGATCCAGGCATCCGCGCTGGCATGGAGCACCAGGCGGCTCTCCGCCGCAACCGGAGGCACCGTTGCCGCCTGCGCCGAACCGGCCGACGCGGTCGCGACCGGAACCGGCGGCTCGTCCGGCGGGATCGAGACAATCGGCGGCGCGGCCCCGGCGAGGGCCACCCGAGGCGCCTCGGCCGGGGAAATCTCGGCCGGGGGTGGCGGCAGCGCCTGTTCGGCAAGCGGCGCAAGGCGTTCGGGGATCGCGACCACGGTTTCGGCCGGCAGGCGGCCCTCGCCGGACAGCCGGTACCAGCCGGTATAGGCGCCGATGGCGAGCACGATGCCCAGCAGCAGGATGGCGCCCGCCGGCAGGCCGCGTTGCGGCATCGGAATCGGGAAGACCAGCTCGGTGCGGCGTCCGACCTCGGCGACTTCGGCCTTGAAGCGGCGAACCATCTCCTCGTCGTCCAGGCCTAGCGCGCGCGCATAGCTGCGCATGAACGCCACGGCGTAGGCATTGCCGGGAAGCTGCGAGATCCGCCCTTCCTCCAGCGCTTCCAGATGCGGCAGGCGGATGCGGAGTCCGGCCGCCACCTCCGGCAGCGACCAGCCCAGCCGTTCGCGGGCTTCCCGCAGATCGGCTCCAGCCCGCACGGCCGCGGGCGGCTCGGTCATCCCCCGGGTGACGGTCGACATCATGCCCCGGCCTTCGACAAGTTTGGACCTGCTTTCGTGTAGCACCGAAGGCCCCGTTTTTTTATGTTCACACGAGCGCAAAAGCAGCCGAAAGCGCATGCCCCGACGGATGCGGCCGGCCGCAGGTTTCTAAACCAGACGATAAGTTTTTCCAACGACTTAATTTTTATCATTCACAAAATTCTGCAATTTTTGCGTTACGTGTCGCACCCGAGCACATTCGCCGCACCTCCCGCGGACGATCAGGAAATGACACCGTGCTCACGCGCCCAGGTTGCAATGGGGTCGCGCATCGAGGCCCCGCCGGTACGCCGGATCGCCGCCAGCACGGGTTCGAACGCCTTCAGATCGACCTGCGCCAACATTGCCTTGATCGGCAGAATGGCGCTTGCGGGCATGGACAGGTGACGAATTCCCAGCGCCGCCATGGTCAGCGCCTCCAGCGGGCGCGAGGCTGCCTCGCCGCAGACCGAAACCGGCACGGACGCCGCATCGGCGGCAACCGCAAGTTGTTGCATGATGTCAAGCATCGGCTGTGAAAGGAAGTCGTAGCGCTCGAACAGCGACGGGGTCCCGCGATCCGCGGCGAAAAGAAATTGTAATAAATCGTTCGTGCCAACCGATACGAAGTCGACCTCCTTGAGTAGATCAGGCAACTGCCACATCAGCGCCGGAACCTCCAGCATGGTGCCGATGCGCAGGTGCCCGGGCGCCGGCCGGATGCGCTTCGCCTCCGCCACCAGCAGCGCCTTCGCCGCCCGGAATTCGCCGACGGTCGCCACCATCGGGAACATCACAGACAGCTCGCGTCCGCCCGCCGCCAGCAGCAGCGCCCGCAACTGCCGCCGCAGCAAGGCGGGACGATCGAGGCCGACGCGCAGGGAACGCCAGCCCATGGCCGGGTTTTCCTCATCGTTGATGGTGCCCGGCAGCATCTTGTCGGCGCCTAGGTCCAAAGTCCGGAACAGCACCGGCCGATCGGCGGCCTCGTCCAGCACGCGGGCGTAGATTTCCGCCTGTTCCGCCACGTCGGCGACCGAGCCGCGGGCCAGCATGGCGATCTCGGTGCGGAACAGGCCGATGCCGTCGGCGCCGGTCCGCTCCAGTTGCGGCAGCTCCAGGCTGAGGCCGATGTTCAGCATCAGTTTAAGGCCCACCCTGTCGGCGGTGGCGGCGGGACGGCCGCGCCAGGCCGCCAGCTCGGCGTATTTCGCGTCGCGCGTTTCCTTGGCCCGCGCATAGGCGTTCTTCACCTCGGCTTCCGGCCGCAGGATGAACTGGCCCTCGTCGCCGTCCACCACGGCGTCGTCGCCTTCTTCCGCGCTGTCCAGCATGCCGCGCAGGCTGCCGATGGCGGGAATCCCCAAGGCGCGGGCCAGGATGGCGGCATGGCCGGAGGGACTGGCTTCCTCGATCGCCACCGCGGCGATGCCGCGCGCGTGCCAGTCGAGCAACTGCGCCGGCCCGAGGCGGCGGGCGAGCAGGATCGCGCCTTCGGGGACCGATTCATGCGGCACGTGCCCGGTCAGCGTCGCCAGCAGGCGGTTGGCCAGGTCCTCGATGTCGGCGAGGCGTTCGCGCAGATAGGCGTCGCTGATCCGGCGCATCTTGTCATGCAGCTCGCTGGCGACCCGCTGCACCGCGGCCTCGGCCGTCAGGCCGCCGCGGATCACCTCGGCGACGCGGCGCAGCCAGCCGGCGTCGTTGGCGACCAGGCGATAGGCTTCAAGCACCTCCCGCGAGGCGGTCACGTCGGCCGCGTGGCCGGTATGCGGGACGTCGGCGAACAGGTCGTCCAGGCCGCGCTGCATGCGGTCCACCGCCTTGTCCAGCCGCGCCTGCTCGGCCTCCGGATCGTCTGACAGGAACCGCGCCACCGGCCGGGCGGAGCCGAGCAGCACCACCGGGCCGGCGGCGATCCCGCCCATCAAGGTGGTGCCCTTGAACAGGCGCGGCACCGTCGCGCCCAGCCCCTCGTGCGAGCCGTCGGTGGCGCCGCTGCCCGGCAGCAACTCGGCCAGCAGCATCGCCACGGTTTCCAGGTCGTCCACCTCGAGCTCGGTGAAATTGCGCGGCGTGCGGTTCTGCACCACCAACACCCCGAGCGTGCGCCCGGTGCGCCGCACCGGGACGGCGAGCAAGGAGGCGAACGGCTCCTCCCCGGTCTCCGGACGATAGGCGAAGGCGGGATGGTTCTGCGCGTCCGGCATGTTCATCACCGTGCCGGTGGCGGCGCACAGGCCGACAATGCCTTCGCCGACACGCAGTCGCGTGCGGCCAACGGCTTCCTGGTTCAGGCCCTCGGTCGCCGCGAGTTCGAGAATGTCGCCCGGGCGCGAGACGTAGATTGAGCACACCTCGCTGACCAGCTCCGAGGCGACAAGCTCGACCAGCGCCGACAGCGGCGCCGTTCCGTGCGCGCGCAGGTTCCGCAGGCGGGACAGCAGGCGCCTGGTGGCCGTCATTCCGATGCTGCCGAAGCCGGCGATGTGGTCATTCCAAAAAGATCCTCCTTTCCGCCGCGGCCGTCCCTAGGGAGCGGACGTGGCCAAAGAATGGCCGTACCCGCGCGGGGCCATGCCCTCCGGCCAGGAGGATATCTGGCGGGTCCGGTGGCGATTTGGAAGTCAACTCGGGCGCGGGGCAGCCAGCATGATCAGTGCGAGGCCACGCCGCGTCGTTCTCTCGCTGCCATGGCCCTCCGGCATGCCGGGGAGAGGGTCATGACGAGGCGGGAAGCCGGGCTGGACGTTGCCGCGCGCTAATACTGCGGCACGTAGACCGAGCCGGGCGGATAGTAAGGCGGCGGCGGCTGAGCAGCGCTCGCCGCTGCCGCCCCGACGACCGCCCCCACGGCAACACCCGCGGCGACGCCGCCCCAGCCCGGGCCGCTGTTATAGTTGTAGCAGCAGCCACCGCCGCCGTGGACCGCCACATTGCGGTTGACGTTGACGTTCGCGTTTCGGTTGACATTGACGTTCGAACTGCGATTGACGCTGTGGTTGCTGCTCACGCTGCTGTGGAAGTTGTTGGAGTTGAAACTCTGCCGGCCGCCGCCGCGATTGCCGCCGCCCCCGCCGCCGTGGCCGCCCCCGCCGCCGTGGCGCGGGCCGTTGACCAGAACGATCGGGCCGGGTCCGCCGGCCGTGCCGGCGGACGCCGGGGCATCATGCCAGGGCGGGAATGCCGCTTCGGACGGCATGGCGGCGGCCAACGGCGCCAACAGCGCCGCCGCGGCGAGGCGAATGACGGATTTCATCGGGCGCCTCACTTGTTCAGGTACTTGCGCTGGGTGTCCTTGAAGTTCGCCAGGGTTTCCGGACAGGTCTTATGGTCGAAATCGTGCCCCGATCCCCAGCCGAAGGCGCCGCTGTAGATGAAGGCGATCTGCAGCCCGAAATGCAGCGCGATCTGGTTCGCCAGCGACAACGCATCCTCTCCGATCCCCTGCCGATCGGCTTCGGGTGCGCAGGCGAAGGCCTCGCCGGACATCACGCCAAGCTTCCTCACCCCGATCATAAATTCCGGATCGGCATCATTGCCCTTCTTCACGTCGTCGGCGAACGCCGGCGCAGCGAGTGTCGCGGCCAGCATGCAAGCGGCCATAATGGAACGCATCGACTTTTCCCCCTTCGGTCTTGCGCCTTCGCCACCCGGGCGCCGGTTGTCTCGGTGAAACAACAGCCGATCCGGCGGGCCGACTATGCGGATTTGGCGCGGTGTTCCCGCTCAGTCCAAAAGCGGCAGACGCTTGCCACACTGTTGCGTGACAGCAAGCCCCAGCTCCGACAGCCCCGCCTGTGCCAGAGGCGATGCATCGCCCGTCATCCAAATTTCGGACCCCGGCGGCTGTGCGCCGGCCAGCGCCCTGGCGATCTCCGCATTGTGCGGCGTCCAAAGCAGCCGATCAATCGGGATCAAAATGATATGCGGGCCGTTCGCGGTCGCGACGACAGGCAGATTGAACAGTACGGCAATTTGCCGCACCGGTGAAACATCGGTGTTGTAGGTCGCGATCAGCTCCGCCATTTGCTGAAACAGCAAGGCAGCGTCCTCGGTATCGGCGGCAGCGGCATACTCGACGAAACGAGCGCGTCCCGGAATGTTGCCGAGTGCCGCCAGGCTGGCGACGATGATCGTTTCATGGCGCGGCGACAGCGCCGGGTTGCGCAGGAAACGATCCGTGATCGCATCCGGGACGGCCATGAGCCGCAGTTGTTCGCGGTTGCGCCTGGAAAGTTCGCTTGGCGGCGTCGCCTCGACGATGTTTTGCGCCTGTTCCAGCAGCCGGACATTGCTGGCAACCTGAAGCGCCAGCGCGCCGGTGACGAACGACAGCGCGCCGAGCGTCAGATTGCCCGCGGCCGATGCCCAGGCCAGGCGATCCAGCTCCTTCTGCAACGCCTCGTTGCTGGAATAGACATCGACGCCGAGCTTCGCCGCATACTCCCGCTTGTAGCCGGACACGGCGAGGATCTGCTTGGCCGGACCGTCTTCGTACCGGCTGCGGCCCTCGCGGTGCAGTTGCTGGGTCGCGCGGCTGAAGATGCTGCCGATGCCCTCGGGGATGGCCGAAAGCGTTCCCACCGGATCGTCAATCAGGTTCCTGGCGCTGCGGAACGGGGATTTGCCTGCCTCCACCGCGGCTTTTTCGAAAGCCTCGGTCTGCTGCATGGCCTGAAGCTGCGCGATGGCGGCGATTTCGCGCACCAAGCGGCGCAGGCGGACGTCGCTCGGCGCGATGAATGGACCGTAGTCGGTGTTGACGGTGTAGCGGTTCAGGAAACCGAGGGTGGTGACGCTCGGACCCAGGACGAAATGCGGACCGCACTGCATGTCCTTCGCGACGACTGAGTCCGTGGGGCGGATTTCGGGCTGCGTGTCCCACTCGGCCGGCGCGCCGGCCCGGGCAGCGACGAAGGGCGCGAGACCTGCTGTGGCAAGGACGGCACGTCGCGACAGGCTTCGCATGTTATCCCGATCCGCGTTGAGATTGACCGGCCGAAACCGTCCAGCACGCGGGCTTCGCGTGGCATGGGCACCATGCGGCAGCTATGCAATTATGGCAAATTCGGCAGCAACCGGCGAATTTCTTCGCGGCTCCGCACTCTCGTTGTCTCGGACGCTGCCGCCACGTAACCTCGGGTCTCCACAGCCGGTAGCGGGGTCCGGCGCGACAAACAGTGCCCGGACCCATCGGCCCCCGTCAGCTCAGCGTGGACTTCTGCAACGTCTCGAATTGCTTCTTCAACGGCTCAAACGCCGCGGTGAACACGGCAACGGTCAAAGCGGCGATTTTCTGGCTGTCGCCGACCGCGGCCTCGACGACTTCTTTCACCAGCTTCTGCTGCACTTCGAGCAACTCCGTCGGGCTCTTCACCGAGGAAAGCGCCTGGATGGCAGAGGTCAGGTTGCGGGCATTCCTGGCCGCCAGTTCCTGATAGGCTTCGGCCAACTCCTTGAAAGCGGCGGTTGACGAATGTACAGCGCTCGACAAAGCCTCGGCGCCGTCTTTGGCCATCTTCGGCCCGGCATGCGCGGCCTTTGTCAACACGTCGACTTTGGCACTGGCGGACGGATCGGCTGTAGTTTGGGTCATGGACGTAAGTGCTCCGTGTTTGAATCTCTGGTTGCCCGCTCGCTCCACCGGTATGGTTGTCTGACGGAGGCCGCGGCAACTCGCATCGTAATTCGCGCGGACCCGGCAGCGTCAGGATCGGAAACTACTCAGAGCGGCTCGCCTGTTGCGGGGGCATTCGAACCGGCGGTCAGCCCCGGCAGCGTCTGCGTAGGTAGAATCCGACCCTTCCAGGGGCGCGATGATTCCACTATGGCCACCCGCAGTCCGAGCATCTAGCTGGGACATCGCAACTTTCAAAGTCTGCGACCGGCGGGGAAACTTCCTATTTGTCAATCAGCGTCAAAGAAGGAGTCGCCATGACTGTCGATCCCATCGAGTCCGCGGAAACCGGACAGGCCAGGCAATCCCGAACCGGCCTTGATGCACCGGTTGACCCGGCGACGCCGGGACGGGATGACAGCAACGACTACGCGGCATACTGGCAGGCGAGGTCGGGCTTCTTCGACCGCGTTCCCGACCGGATCCCCAATCAACCGTGAACCTTAGCGGAATGGCCAGTTGCCGCCGATCACACCCGGCCATAGGTTGAACCCGGATACCCGGATGCAACGGAGTTCAGCGATGGCCAGCGATGAGGGTTCGTTCGAAAGCGGCGACCTGTGGGATCAGCTCGCCAGTCTGCGGTCGCAGATCGAGCAGTTGACGGAGGAACGCATCCGTCCGGCGGTGGCCGATGCAGCGAGCCAGATCAAGAATCAAACCGATGCGCTCGAGGCGCGGGTGCGCGACCAGCCGCTTGCGGCGGTCGCCATCGCCTTCGGGCTCGGGTTCCTGCTCGGGCGGGCGATGCGATAAAGCGTCACCCGGTCACTGCGTTCCGAGATAGCTGACCAGCACGTCCTGCCACCACGCGTCGCGCAGGTCGTCGATCATGACAACGTCGATGCGCGTCCGCAGTTGGCTGCCCTTCGGCACGGCGATGGCGTAGTTCTGGCGATCGAACACCGTATCCAGCACCCGCACCTCGTCCTCGAAATTCCGCCGCGCGATCCAGGTGAGCAACGGCTTGTCGTAGATGAAGGCGTCGAGCTTGCCCTGCCGCAGCGCCTCCAGCCCGGCCTCGGCGTTGGCATAGGTGCGGACGCCCACGTGCTGGGCGCGCAAATAATCCACCGCCGCGGTGGAGACGACGCTGCCGGTGCGGACCGTGGTCAGGTCGGTCGGCCCGCGGACCCGGTTGGCGATCTGTTTCGCCGTAAGCTGCGAGGTAATGCCCGCGGTGAAGCTGGCGATCATGATGACGGAGGCGATCATCCAGGCGATGGCCATGGCGCGCCCCAATAATGTCGCGGGCGCCTTGTCCGGCGCCGCCGCCTGTGTCATCGCCGAAGCGGACCACCACAGGCCGGTGCCGAGGCCGCGCGTCCCGCCGGCGAAATGTTCGGTGTGCCGCCGCTCGAACAGCCAGATGACCGCTCCGACGGACATCGCCGCCGCGACCAGGACCCCGATCGCCTGAAGGAACCGCGCGGTGAAGAAACTGCGCAGGATCGGCAGCCATTCGATTTCCCGGTCCATCGGCACCGCGATCCCGAGGCCGGACGCATAGTAGGGTTGGGTAAAATCCACCGTCTGCTCGCGTTCCGAGGTAACGGTGATCGCCGACAACGCGGCATCGACTTTGCCGTCGGCGGTGGCGCGCAGCATGTCCGGGACGGTCTGGTACTCGCGGAACGTCGTTTGCAGGCCGAGCTTGCCGGCGATCCGGGCCCACAGCTCGATGCTGATGCCGCTCCAGGTGCCATCCGGCGCCTTGATCGCGAACGGGGGCGCCTCCTTGGTGCCGACGACGACCTGGCGCAGCGGCGGCTGGGCCTGCGCCCGGGACGGCGCCGGCGCGACCAGTCCGAGCAGGATGATCGCTACGGCACCGATCCGGCGTCTCTGGCGGGTAATCATCGGGATTCAGCCGGACCGGGCTGCCGGGGCAATGGCGCGTTGAGCTTCATATGGATCAGGGACCATTCGTGCGGTTCATGTGACAGTGTTGATGCGGTGCCATATAGCCGGTGAGCGGTTCGATCGCCTGCTAAAAATAAATTCGGCCGCGGGTGCGTGCGATTCCCTCATCGTCATGGCGCGGCTTCTCGCATAAGCGCTAACGTAATGGGCGTGGCGCCGGCCGTTGCTTTCCTGTCGTGGCCGGGCTTGTGCCGGCCATCCACGACTTGCGGTGTTTGGGTCAGCGAAGTCGTGGATGGCCGGCACAAGGCCGGCCATGACACAGAACGGTCGGCCCGTGCCGAAACCGCTACGTTGGCGTCGATGCCGCCTGTCCGGGCCATCCGTTTCGCACCAACTCCGCCAGCGCCCCGGCCACCGCCCGGGTCACCGGCGCCCAGTCGTTCCGGCGCGGCTGGCGGAACAGCCTTGTGCGCGGATACCACGGCGTATCCTCCCGCTGCTCCAGCCAGCGCCAATCCGGCACGAACGGCAACATGACCCACGCGGGCCGATCGAGCGCGCCGGCCAGATGCACGGGGGATGAATCGATGGAGACCAGCATGTCGGCGACGCTGAGGATCGCCGCCGTATCGTCGAAGCCGGCGATCTCGGCGCTCAAGCGCGTCAGCGCCATCCCCGGGGGCGGATCCGACGCCGCGGCCGGGCCTTTCTGGACGGAAACGAAACTCACCCCTGGCACCGCCAGCCCGGCCAGGCTCGCCAGGCCGACCGATCTACTTGCGTCGTTGTAATGAGTCGGCCGACCGGCCCACGCCAGCGCAACGATGGGGCGGGGCAGGGCGGCCAGGCGTTGCCGCCAGCGAACCACACGCTCCGGATCGGCAACAAGGTAGGGAGGCGCCAGGCCGGGCAGGTCGGACTCCGAAGACCCAGCGCCAGAGGCAGGCTCATGAGCTCGCAATGCATCTGGAACGGCGGCGGCAGCTCGCCGTTGGAAATCGTTTCGTCAGCGCCAAGGTCGCTGCGGCGCGCCAGGTCAAGCGACTCCGGATTGACCTGCAATATCACCCGCGCGCCGCTGCGTTGCTTCGCCAGCCTGACCAGCCGCAGGAACTGGAACGTATCGCCGTAGCCCTGTTCATCGTGGATCAGCAGGGTCCTGCCCTCGATCCGTCCGCCTTCCCAGCGCGGCAACTGCACCTTGCGCTCGATCCGCGTCGTGTGGTCCAGGCTGTATCGATATCTGTAGTTACGCCAGCCGGACTCGAAATCGCCCAGCAGAAGCTGGATTTCCGACAGGTCGAAGCGCGCCTCCAGGTTGCCCGGGTTTGAATCGACGATCATCTGCTGGATCGGCAGCGCCTCCCGCGGGCGCCCCAGCAGCCGCAGCGCCTGCACCAGCAGCGCCCACAGCACGATCGGCCCCGTCCCGGACGCCAGCAGCGGCCGCAGCCGGGCTTCCGCGTCCTCATACCGCCCGTCCTGGATCAGAGCGCGGATCTCACGCCCTCGAAGGCCGGATTGACCGTGGTGCCGAGGTTGCTCGCCGCCCAGTAGCCCGACCCCGGGACAATGTTGCCGACGCCGGAGCAGGAGCCGGAGCCGGAACCGGTGATGGTCAGGATCAGCTCGTCCCGGCCGCCGGTCAGCGCGGTTGACAGCGCGGCGGTGAGCCTGTCCGGCGCGCTGAGCGTGTCGCCGGCATAGGAGGTGCCGAGCGGGGTCCCGGCATCCACGATGACGAAGGAGACCGTGCTCGCCGCGCTGAAGCCGGGCAGCGGGTTGAAGGTGACGTTGGCGTTCGCCATGGCGGCGCTGCCGGAGACGACCAGGCCGCCGGCGCCGGTGTTGCTCGCGGCGATGACCAGCGATCCGGCGGGCTGCGCGTAGTTGCCGGTGATGGTCTGCTTCGCGGTCAGCAGCAGGTTGCCGGTATTGGTGACCGTGCCGGCGGTGACGTTGTCCTGCAGCAGGTTGTTCGCGGAGAGGCTCAGGTTGCCGCCCGAGACGGTGATCGTGCCGCCGGTCAGCGCGCCGAAGATGATGCCGCTGCCGCCGGTGATGCTGAGGTTCTGCCCGGTCGTCAGGATGCTGCCCTGGATCAGCCCGGAGTTGGCGATCGGGCCAATCAGGCCGGTGCTGTAGAGGGCGTATTGGCCGCCGCTGATCGTGCCGGTGTTGCCCAGCGCGCCGATGGTGCCGCTGTTGGAGACGGCGGTGTTGGCGGACTGGATGGTACCGTTGTTGGCGATGCCGCCGATGCCGCCGGCGTTATTGATGGCCACGGAGGCGCCGGTGATCAGCCCGGCATTCGTCAGGGTGCCGATGCTGCCGGCGTTGGAGATGCCGGTGCTTCCGCCGGTGATCGTTCCGCTGTTGCTCAGCGCGCCGATGGTCGCGAGATTGATGATCGCGATGTTTGTGGTGCTGATCAAACCCCCGACAGCGTTGTTCGGGATGCCGATGGACCCGTTGTTGCCCACCCCAAAAACCGCGGATATCGAGCCGCTGTTTGTCACCGTGCCGATTGTTCCGCCGGAAACGCCGCGGAACCCGTTCGCGATACCGGTCGAGGCGGATATCGTGCCGCTGTTGGCGAAGCTGCCCACCTGGCCGGTGATGGTGACCCCGACATGGCCTCTGATCAGGCCGCTGTTGGCGACGGCCCCGACCGTTCCGCTGAGGCCGAGCGCAGTCCCGCTCGCGCCGATGATCGATCCGGCGTTTGAGATCGTGCCCGTCGTGCCGGAGACCGAAACGCCACCCGGGCCGGTGATCAGGCCGGCGTTGACCAGGCTGCCCAGCGTTCCGCCGAAAGATATGGCGGCCTGATTTGCGCCGCTGATCGTGCCGGCGTTGTTGATGGTGCCGATGCTGCCCGATCCGGCGATGCCCGACTGGCTGCCGCTGATCGTGCCGTTGTTGGTGAGGCTGCCGATGCTGCCGGAGGTGTTGACGCCGAAATAGCCGGCGATCACTGCGCCAGCGGCATTCAGCAGAGAGACGATCGTGCCGGGGTTGAAGATCGCTCCGCTGTTGCTCGGGGAGGCGCCCCCGAGGGTGCCGTTGCCGATGGTGCCGGTATTGGTGAGCGTCCCGATGCCGCCGGTGTTTTGGATGCCGTTCGAGGCGCCGTATATCGAAGCATTGTTGGTCAGGGCGCCCATGGTCCCGGAGTTATTGATCCCGGCGGCGCTGCCTTGAATCCAGCCGTTGTTGCCAATCGTCCCGATGGCGCCGGTGTTGTAGATGCCGGCCCGGCCGGAGATCGAGGCCGAGCCGGTCAGTGTCAGCAATCCGATGGAGCCGATGTTGGCGATGCCGGCCAGCGTGCCGCTGATCGTGCCGTTGGCGCCGCTGATCGTGCCGCTGTTGCTGAGCGTGCCGATGCTGCCGTTGTTGTAGATGCCAATCGAGTTGCCGAAGATCGCGGCGGCGTTGTTGAGGGTGCCGAAGGTTCCGGTATTGGAGATGCCGACCGGCCCGCCGTTGATCGAGGCGTTGTTGTTCAGGCCGCCGATTGCGCCGAAGTTGGAGATGCCGAAGTAGCCGGCGCTGATCGAGGCGTTGTTGGTCAGGCTTCCTATGCTGCCGGAGTTGGCGATGGCGTTGCCGATGCCGGAGATCGTGCCGGTGTTGGTCAGTGTGCCCACGGTCCGGCTGGACTCCACCGTCACGGCGGTAGGCGCGCCCGAAAGGCTGCCTGCATTGGCGATTGCGGTGGCGTCGCACGTAGCAGCGCTAATTCCCGCGGTAGCCGAGCCGCTGGCCGTGATGGCGATCTCGCCGCCGTTGGTCAGCAGTTGCTCGCTGTAGCCCGGGCTGGTGACGGTCTGCGCGGAGCCCGTGCATACCGGCACCGCGAGTGCCGCCGGGGGCTGCGGCAACAGGATGCCGGCGAGAGCCAGCGCGGAGACGCCGGCCAGCAGCGTGAGGCGCCGGTTTCGAACGGCGGGTCGATGCTTCACGGAAACAGCCGGAAGGGCTGGCGCCGGGGCGCGCTGCGGGGTCTGGTGTGTGGCGGCGCCGGACATTGACAATTGCTATAACAAAATTGATCTGCTCATCATACAGCGTGAAGCTGCGATGTCAATCCGGTTGCGTGCTGATTTTCGTGCCGTAGCAAATTTGCAACTACCCGCCGCGGACGGCGCCCGGCGGCGGGATCGGCCGGTCCCGCATCAGGAGAAGCGGGCCGCCGCCTTCCGCTCAGGGGCCGGCTGAGGGCAGCGCGGACGGCTTTCGCAAGGCTTCCTCCAAGGCATCGATATCATCGACAACGACATCCCAGATGCGCCGAGTAATGGTGCGGAAGTATTCATGCACGATTCTGTCGCGCGTTCCTGCAATGGGCCGCCAGGGAACGTCCGGGTGCGCGGCCTTGAACTCAGGGCTGATCTTCTTGGCGGCTTCTCCCATGATGGCAATGGAATAGAGCACGCACTGGCCCGCCACCCGGTGCCGATCATGCTGCTTGCGCGCCTCGGGGTGAGTGTTGCGTGGCAGGGCAGTGGGATCGGCGCGAGCCTGCTGAAGGATGCCATGGGGCGGACGCTCCAGGCGGCTTATATCGGGGGTATCCGGGCGTTCGCGGTGCATGCCAAGGACGATCCGGCGCGCCGGTTCTACGAGCATTTCGGGTTTGTGGCTTCGCCGACTGATCCGCTGCATCTGTTTCTGCCGGTTAAGGATCTGCGGCGGGTGGTGGGGTGAAGTCCTGATACTTGACGCGCGGCGCAACGGCCGGCTTGGTTTGGCCGAACCCGGATACGCCGCCGTCAGGTAATGCCGCCGGAACCGACCAGCTTCAGGTTTTCGTCCGGTCATCCGCGATACATCGTGTCGGGTTGTTGCCAGAGGTGGTCGACATGGTGGCGGTGGATCCGAATCTGCCTCAGCCTTGGGGTAGCCGCACGGGCTGGCAACGCGGTTCTCTGAATCAAACTTTCAGCTATTGCACTTAGAGCCGCTTGGCGCTAAATCGAACCGCGAAGGAGGCGCGCGATGACCACCCGGGAGCTTCAGTTCGTTGAATTGTCCGAGGCGGATCGGAAAAATACCGAACGACTTGAAAGACTGGGAAAGGACGATCGGGTCGAGGTGCGAATTACGCGCCGGGCCGGCGCCGAGCAAACCCTGTCCCTGCCGCCGGAAGCCGCGGCGTTGCTGGACGTGCTGCTCGACCATCTGCTGCAGGGCGACCGGGTCGCGATTTTGACTGACGACCAGGAACTCAGCCCCAACGAGGCCGCGAGCATCCTGGGTATCTCGCGCCCGCTCGTGGTGCATCGGATGGACGTAGGCGATCTGCCGTTTCGCTATGTCGGCACGCATCGCCGCGCGAAACTGAAGGATGTGCTTGGGCTCAGAACGAAAATCGACGCCGAGCGTGCAGCCATGCAGGCGCTCGCCGACGACGCGGAGGATCTCCGGCAGCGCTATGGCGCTTGATCCCTGCGTCGTTGTGTTGGATGCGTGCGTTCTCGACCCGTTTCATCTTAGGAATATCGTCATGCAGGTCGCGGTAGATCGTCTGATCGACGCGCGCTGGACGGATGAAATTCATGATGAATGGATTCGGAGCCTTGCGGCCAGCGTGTCGGCCATTCCGATCGAGCACTTGCAGACGACACGGCGCCTGATGGAGGCGGCGCTACCGCAAGCGATGGTTGCCGGGTATGAGAGGCATATTCCGTGCGTGAAACTGCCGGATCCAAATGATCGTCATGTCGTCGCTGCTGGAATTGCCGGGGGCGCTTCTGTCATCCTGACCTGGAATCTCAAGGATTTTCCTGCTGCTGAGCTGCGGAGGCACGGTCTCCGCCGGCAAACGCCGGAGGCCTTTCTTGCCGATCTCCATGACGGGGCGCCGGAGATGACGTTGGCCTCGCTTGCGAATGCGCGGCGAAACCTCAGCAGGACGCGCGTGTCGGCCGCTGACTTCGTGGAAATATTCAGGGGCCAAAAACTAATCCGACTGGCGGCAAGAGTGGCCGAACACATCGGCGATCTCTGAGTATTCGCGGCAAACTGCTGTGCGCGGATCAGGGGCCTTCAGCCTGATTGCGGCACCGCGTGCAGGGCGCGATGCACGGCGTCCGGATCGCCGGCGATGGCGCGGAGATAGGCTCGGGCGGCCTGATCCGGTTCCTTGGCGCCCTGTTCCCAGTCTCGCAGCGTGCCGAGCGGGATCTGGAACCGGGCGGCGAATTCCTCCCGGGTCAGGCCGAGCGCGCGGCGAATGATTTTCAGGCGCGGCGTCTGCCGCATGTCCGTCAGCCTTTCCGGCGTCAGCGCCCGGGCGTTGGGATCGGCGAGCGCGGCGGCGTGGATTTGGTCGTTGGTCAGCGCGTCGGCGCGGGTCCAGTCATGGTGATTTTCATTGTTCGTAGCATCGTTGGGCCAGGGGTTGAGCGGATTTTAAGTCTTCCAGGTGAAGACATCGGTCGTCAGGTCCGGACGATTGGCAAGCGCCGGAGACGCACCGCATTGTCGGTTACGGTTACCATGGCTCCACTCCGCAGAGCGTCCTCAATCCCCGGCCAGATGCCACGCAGGAGTGCCGTAAGCGAGGTCGCATCCAGACCTTGCTTACGGATACGTATCACGGAAGGGGCAGGCTCACCGCTGGTGGCGAGCAGGGCATGGAAATCCGCATCGAGCGTAACGCAGATGCGTCCCTCAGCCCGGCCCCGTTGGAGGATTTCCAGATCATCTGCACGGCTCATCCCGATTTCCGACACGTGGATGACGTCCCACCCGGCCTGCGTCAGCAAAGCCGCGGCTGATCGTGGCAAACCCTGGTCGAGCAGCAGGCGTTTCACGCAGTTTCGAGCGGCTGCACGCTTTCGTCCAGGTTCCGCGCGGCGAATTCGAGCGCCTGGCGGATATCCTCCGGTTCCAGTTCGGGGTATTCGCGGCGCAGATCGTCCCAGTTCGGATAGATCGCGAGCGCCTCAATGACCCGCCGCACCGTCAGGCGCATGCCCCGGATCGTCGGCTGGCCGTTGAGGATCGTCGGAATGGAGGTGATTCTGTCGAACGCGGCCATGGGTCTTGGTCCGGTGTTGCGGATCGGATGAGCTTAGCGTGGTCCGATGGCCCTCAGCAACGCGCAAGCGCTTCCCGGCATCGTGGGGGCGGCAGGGAGTATGCGGCGGTTTCAGATGGATCGCGGCACCGCGTGCAGGGCGCGGTGCACGGCTTCCGGATCGGCGGCGATGGCGCGGAGATAGGCTCGGGCGGCCTGATCCGGTTCCTTGGCGCCCTGTTCTCTCGGGTCGATTGGATGCGGCGCGTCAAGCGATTTGTTAGCCCATTGATGCGTGTCGTGGACATGGTCGTGGCGGATCAGAGGCACGGCGCAGGCCTGCATTAAGCGGGTGCCACAGCCGCCACAAGACTCGCGACATAATTCAGCAGCGGCGCGAGACGGTTGGGACAGTGCTCAAGGGCATGCCTCAGAAGAAACAGCGAGTCGTCCTTCTTTACAAAGAGCGCCCGCTGCTCGGAGAGCGTCCGACAGACGCTTCCGATGAGATTGGCGGCATCCACGCGGGCGAGCCATTCGGTATTGTTGATATCGTCGTTCCATTCAGGGACCAGTAATGATCGTTCTGTCGCCGCTGCCTTTAAAGCGGCTTCAACCGCTGCCGGCGTGACGGTTTCAGCCGACGCTGCATCTTTGCTAATGATGAAAGCTGCAATCGCATCTGGGTCTATAAAGTAACATTCTAGGTGCCGCCTGGGTAGGAAATGCAGCAAACCGCCGGATTTGTGGCACATTGCCTGTTTTTCAGAGTCGGTGAGCTTCTCCGTGTCGAAACTGAAAGCGACCGAGACCACCAGCGACGCGGTGGAGGCGCTCAAGCGGCTATAGACCTCATACACTAGTTCGCGATCACGCCGTTTCGTATTGAAATCGCCCGTTGCTGCGACTGACGTTATAATCAGGCCGCGTGGAAGCGGGCCAATAAGCTTTTGATACAAGTATGGAAAGCAAAGCTCCTCTGTCGGGCCCTCTACCCAGATCACCCGTTCGGCGGCGAACACGTCAGCCATCGAGACGCCTAGATGTTCAGCTACCTCACGAAACATTCCAACATCGGCAAGATTCAGACGCTCGATCGACGATTCGTAGCCATTGCGCTTCACAAGGTGAATAGTCTTCGGGTTGCTAAAGCTGATTACCTCTGGCGCATGTGTAGAGATTATGTACTGATGCTGCCCATACTGTGTTTGCAGAATGCGAAGTAGAGCCTTGACCGCAGCCGGATGCAGAAAACTATTGATCTCGTCGATTATGACAACGGCTTTGTCGACGCTCATAATCGCGGTGAGCAGCGCGATAACTTGTGCGACGCCCGTGCCGCTGGAGTTGAGCGGAAAGCTCAAGTCCACCCGTTGCATCGCGTCAGTGGGCCAGACGCGCACTTCCAGGAAGTTTGCAATCGTGGGCTTGGTTCTGACACTGAGGTTACCGACCGTTGGAAAGACCTCCCGAAGATGATGGACCAGTTGCCCGAACACGTCCCCCCGCTCGCTGTTCAGCGTATGGAGCACATTCGGAAGATTGCTCGCGTTGGGTTGCAGGCGTTCGGCGTAGCCGGGCCCGGATTCGCCAATCGTCATACGTTCAGCCGCGAAGTAGAACATGTCGCGCTGCCAAGCCTGCCAAAGCAGTGTCGGCAAAGAGTCCTCACCATTGCCTTGCTGCGGTTGTATCGTCAGGCCACCGTTCTCGGGCACAGCCATAGCGCAGAATCGCTGATTAGGCAGCGGTTGGAAAAACTGGTGGGATGGATATGGCGCAGAGAAGCCAGGCCTGGGCGCGGTCTGAGTAACGGAAATGGCAACGCTTGGGCGCTCGAAGAACTCCCGCATCAACGACGATACGTCCTGCACTTGAGTCGCCGAGACTGGAAAGAACTGCTGCGAGCGAGAACGCAAAACCCACTCGCGAATCGCCGGCCCACTAGCTTCTATCGTCAGGGCGACCTCCGGCGGCGGCAGAAGGAAAGTTTCGCATCTCTCCGGCGTCCGATGCCGGTCATCCGGGAGTCCAGGCAGCAGTGCCCGCAGGAGTGCGCTCTTGCCGGCGTTGTTCTGCCCAATAACGAGGTTGATGCCCGCGGAAAATTCTACCTCGCCAGAGTCGCTGAACGATTGAAAGCCCAGGACTCGTGCTTTCATTAGTCTCATGTGCTGGTCTCACCTAGCCCCTCTACAACCCCCTCCCCGCCAGCGCCGCCACCGCCTGCCCCACCAGCTCCTGAATAATCACCGCCACAGGCTGCACCGACGTCACCATCCCCACCGACTGCCCGGCCATCACCGAACCCGTCTCGATATCCCCCTCGATCACCGCCCGCCGCAGCGCGCCCGCCCAGAACCGCTCCACCAGCAACTGCGCCTCTTCCTTCGTCACCTCGCCCGCCACCAGGCGATCGCGAGTCTCCGCCTGGTGCGCCAGGAACTTCTTCGTCCCCTCGTTGATCAGCCCGCGCACCGGGATCACCGGCAGCCGCGCATCCAGCTCCACCGACGGCATCGCATCCCGCGCATTGGCATGGATGTAAAACTTCTTGAACTTCTCATGCGCGATCGACTCCTCCGCCGCCGCGAACCTTGTCCCGAGCTGAGCCCCCGACGCCCCCATCTCCAGATACGACAGGATCGCCTCGCCCCGCCCCAGCCCGCCGGCCACGAACACCGGCACATCCTTCAGGAAAGGCAGGATCTCCTGCGCCAGCACGGTCAGCGACACCGGCCCGATATGCCCGCCCGCCTCCGACCCCTCGATGACGATCGCATCCGCCCCCGACCGCACCAGCCGCTTCGCCAAAGACAGCGCCGGGGAGAACGTGATCAGCTTCGCCCCCCCATCCTTCACCGCCCGGATCGCCGGCCCGGGAGGCACGCCCCCCGCCAGCACGATGTGCGTTACCCGAGCCTCCAGGCACACCCGGATCAGGTCCATCAACTCCGGATGCATGGTGATCAGGTTCACCCCGAACGGCTTGTCCGTCATCGCCTGGGTGCCGGCGATCTGCTCGGCCAGCATCGCCGGCTGCATTGCCCCGCAGGCGATCACCCCGAACCCGCCGGCATTGGAGATTGCCGAGACAAGGTGCTTCTCGCTCAGCCAACTCATCGCGCCGCCCATGATGGCGTATTCGCAGCCGAGGAACGCAGTGCCGCGCGACCACAACCGGTCAAGTTGCGCGCGGGCGGCCGTCAAGGATTCAATTTGCATCGAGACCATACGCGGTATGCAGGGCACGGACTGCGAGTTCGGTATATTCCGCCGCAATCAGCACGCTGACTTTGATTTCACTGGTCGAAATGACCTGGATGTTGATCGCCTTGTCGGCCAGCGCGCTGAACATCGTGTTCGCCACACCGGCATGGCTGCGCATGCCGACACCCACGACGCTGATCTTCGCGACGTTCGGGTCCTCCAGCATCTCCGAGAAGTTGATCTGGCTCTTCAGCCCCGCCAGCGCCGTCCGCGCCCGCGGCAGATCTGCTTTCCCCACGGTGAACGTCATATCGGTGGTGCCATCGGCGGAGATGTTCTGCACGATCATGTCCACGTTGACGTTCTGCTCCGACAGCGCGCCGAAGATCGCCGCCGCGATACCGGGGCGGTCCGGCACCCGGCGCACCGTCAGCTTCGCGTCGTCGCGGGAATACGCGATCCCCGACACAGTTTCTTTTTCCACGATCTCATCCTCGTCAACCACCAGGGTTCCGGTGTCCTCGCCGGGCAGCGCGTCGGTGAAGCTGGAGAGCACCCGCACCCGGACCCGTTCGTTCATCGCCAGCTCGACGCTGCGCGTCTGCAGCACCTTGGCGCCGACGGAGGCCAGCTCCAGCATTTCCTCATAGGAGATCTTCGCCAGTTTCCGCGCATGCGGCACGATGCGCGGATCGGTCGTATAGACGCCATCGACGTCGGTATAGATGTCGCAGCGGTCCGCCTTCAGCGCCGCCGCCAGCGCCACGGCGGAGGTATCCGACCCGCCGCGCCCCAGCGTGGTGACGCGATGGTCCGGCGCGATGCCCTGGAAGCCGGCGACGATCGCCACCTGGCCGATGCCCATGCGGCGGATCAGCTCCGCACCCTCGATGTCCTGGATGCGGGCCTTGCCGTGCGCGGTGTCGGTGCGCAGCGGAATCTGCCAGCCCTGCCAGGACCGCGCATCCACCCCGAGGTCCTGCAACGCGATCGCCAGCAGCCCGGCGGTCACTTGCTCCCCGGTCGCGACCACCGCGTCATATTCCCGCGCGTCGTGCATCGGCGCCAGGTCGGTGCACCATTTGACCAACTGGTTGGTCGCCCCGGCCATGGCGGAGACGACGACGGCAACCTCGTTGCCGACGTCCACCTCCCGCTTGACGCGCTGCGCCACGTTGCGGATGCGGTCGAGATCGGCGACGGAGGTGCCGCCGAATTTCATAACGATGCGGGCCATGCAGGTGATCGGTTGCCAAACAGATGTGAGGGCGCACACATACTGACCAGCAGCGACAGGAGCAACCATGAGTCACACAACCGTCTCGCCCGAGGAAATCGGCAAGTTCGATCGCCTCGCCTCGAAGTGGTGGGACCCGGACGGCCCGATGAAGCCGCTGCACCGGATGAACCCCGCCCGCATCGGCTGGATCGACGGCCTGATTGGCCATCCGAGCCGGGTGCTGGACGTCGGCTGCGGCGCCGGCCTGGCCGCCGAGGCGCTGGCGAAGCGCGGGCATCAGGTGCTGGGAATCGACGCCGCCGGGGAAGCGATCGAGGCGGCGAAAGACCACGCCGAAGGAGAGGGGCTGTCCCTGACCTACCGCGCCTGCGTCGCCGAGGACCTCGCCGCCGAGGGCGCGCGCTTCCCGGTCATCACCGCGCTGGAGGTGATCGAGCACGTCCCCGACCCCGCCGCCTTCGTGCGGGTGCTGGCCGGGCTGCTGGAACCGGGCGGGCTGCTGGTGCTGTCCACCTTGAACCGCACGCGGCGGTCCTGGCTGACCGCTATATTCGGCGCCGAGTATGTGCTGCGGATGCTGCCGGTTGGCACGCATGACTGGAAGGCGTTCATCGCCCCCTCGGAACTGGGGGCGATGCTGCGGGCGGCAGGGTTGCGTGTCGTGCGGACCACGGGGCTGGTGCCGGAACCTCTGACCGGGCGCTGGCGGACCGGCCGGGACGTCGGGGTGAATTATATGATCGCGGGGGTGAAGTAAGCCGGGGCCGCATAGGCGACGCCGCTGGGACTCTCCGGCCGCGCGGCCTCGTCATGCCGACCCAGGTCGGCATCCATGGCTTTCGCTTGTGCAAATGAAGGCGTGGTTGGCGGCCCTGCGCCCGCCATGACGGCGGCGGCTACCGTGCCAGCGCTTCAGGCGTCCTGATCGCCTATACGCAAAGCCCTTACGTTCATCGGACATTGCCGTAACGTAGACTAAGCGATCACAATACTGTATAAATATCCGTATTACGGCCCCGCGGCGCGCGTCCGCGCTTCGGCTCGGACCGAACTATTTGAATATAGGCCAATATTTCAGCGTAATCCGGCATCACGCTACTGATATGGACTTCGCCTTGCGTCTGGCGCGCGGCATGCGACGACGCCCTCCGTCTCCTCAACCCGGAACGGAGGCAGCATGCCAAAGCAAACCGTGTACGACTCGATCGACCTGTCCGTCGGGACCCTCAGCATCAACCTTGATGCCTACGTGCCGGGCGGATTCACCGTCACGGACCTGGCAAGTCAACCAGAGACCCTTTCACTGACTGGCGTTTGCAATACGGTCGTAGGCGGCAACGCTCAAGAAACCATTACCGGCGGAGCCGGCGGCACCACGGTCGATTTGGGAAATGGCAATGACACTGTCCGCCTCGGGGGCGGTCTCAACACCGTCGTCCTTGGCGACGGCAACGACACGGTCGTCGCCGGTGACGGCGTCGGCAGCGTAAGGTTCGCCGGCGGCTCCGTGACAGTCGCGTTCCAGTCCCTTTCGTTTGTCATGAGCGGCGCCGCGGCGTTCTCCACCGGCGGCACGAATGCCAATCTCGGGTTCTTTGACAGCGGCAGCGGCAACATCGGAGCGTTCGACGGCGGCAGCGGCAACATCGGCGTGTTCGACGGTCTCGGCAATGGCGGAACCGGGAACGGTCAAGACAACGTCGGCGCGTTCAATGGCGACTTCAACGGCACCGGCAACAGCGGTCCGGCTGACGGTGCTTCGAACGGAAGCGGCAATATCGGCCTGCTTGAAGGAGACCTGAACGGCAACGGCAACGCCGCGGCGTCCAGCGGCAACCAGAACGGCAACGGCAATGCCGGCGCGCTGAACGGCGATCTCAATGGAAACTTCAATTCCACGGCTGATTCAGGCAATACGAACGGAAACTCGAATATCGGCTCGGTGAACGGCAATCTGAACGGCAATCTCAATGGCACCGGCAGCGCCGGGGCTGCCGCGGGATCCGGCAGCGGATGCGGGACCTGGTACGGGTCCATGAACACGGTCGTCCTGGGCAACGGCAATGATACGGTTGTCGCCGGCAACGGCCTTTGCACGGTGGTCGTCGGCAATGGAAACGATCAGGTCTTCCTGGGCGGATGCTACAACACCGTATCCGGCGGCAATGGCAACGACACGGTGGTGGGCGGTCAGGGTTATGCCAGCGTCAGCCTGGGTAGCGGCCGGGACCTGATCGAACTGTCCGGCGGGCACAACGACGTCACCACAGGAAAAGGCAACGATATCGTGGTCCTGTCCGGTGGCGGCGACAACGTCGTGCGCTGCGGCGGCGGCACCAACACGGTCGTGCTTTCCGGTTGGGACAACCGGGTCGATACCGGATCCTCCACCGGCATGAATTTCATCTACGGGGGGTGCGGCATGGACACGTTCGTCCTCGGCGGTTCGGGCGGAGGCAAAGATTGGATTGCGAACATGTCGCTCGGCAACGGCGACGTGCTCGATGTGCGGCAGGCGCTGGCCGCCACGCGGTGGGATGGCCGATTGGCCGATCTGGGGGCCTATCTCCATGTGACGCAGGCTGGGCAAGACAGTTTGATTTCGGTCTCCGATGCAGGACAGCGGTCGTCTTGCATAGCCGATTTGGCAAACTGCCGCGTGACCCTCGGGGAGTTAATCAGCCACAACGCGCTCCAACTGTGACCGCGGCGATCTTCATCGCCATTCGCGGGCAACGGCGCGTATAGGCAAGCGAATAGACTCGAATCTGACGTTTGAACCGGGCACGGGATGTGTTACATTCCGTGCATGATCGCGCCGCTCACCGTTCGGACTTCCAGCCGGCGGAGTGTCGATGCCGCATACCGGCGGTTGCGACCCTCCGTGCCGCGCGCCGCCAGCCGATGCCGCTGATCTACCTGATCGCCGGCGAGCAGAGCGGGGATGTGTTGGGCGCGCGGCTGATGCACGCGATCGAGGCGAAGCGCCCCGATACTGTCTTCGCCGGCATCGGCGGCAGCGCCATGGCGGAGCAGGGGCTGGCCAGCCTGTTCCCGATCCGCTCGCTGTCCCTGATGGGGCTGCTCGAAGTCGTTCCCAAGATCTTCGAGCTGCGCGCGCTGCTGAAGCGGACGGTGGCCGATATCCAGGCGCGGGCGCCCGACATTCTGGTGACAATCGATTCGCCCGGCTTCACCCTGCGGGTGCTGCGGGCCTTGCAGCCGACATCGATCCGGCGGGCGCATTATGTCGCGCCCCAAGTCTGGGCCTGGCGGGAGAGCAGGGTAATGCACTACCCGGGTCTATGGGACGAGCTGCTCTGCCTGCTGCCGTTCGAGCCGGCGTTCTTCGCCCGGCACGGCCTGCACGGGCGGTTCGTCGGCCATCCCGTGCTGGAAAGCGGCGCCGATACCGGCAACGCGCAGCGATTCCGGTATCGGCACGCGCTGGGCGCGGAGGAGACGATCGTAACGATCATGCCGGGCAGCCGGCAGACCGAGGTATCCCGCCTGCTGCCGGTCCTGGAAGCAACGATCCGCCTGCTGCCCGAGCGAATCGTTCCGGTCGTGCCGCTGGCCGGCCCGGTCGAGGAGGTGGTGCGCCAGCGCGCCGCGTCGTGGCCGATCAGGCCGATATTGGTGCGGGATGCGGAGGACAAGCACGATGCGTTCGCCGCGTCCGCGGTGGCGTTGACCAAGTCCGGAACGTCGACGCTGGAACTGGCGCTGGCCAAGGTGCCGATGCTGGTGACCTATCGGGTGAATCCAATCTCCCACCAGATCGCCAGGCGGCTGATCAAGATCAAATACGCCTCCATCCTCAATCTTCTGCTCGATCGTCCGGTCGTTCCGGAGCTGCTGCAATATGACAGCCGGCCGGACCGCCTCGCCGCCGAACTGCACCGGCTGCTGACCGATCAGGCGGCGGTGGATTTGCAGCGTAAGGGCTGCGCGGAGGCGCTGGCGATGCTGCGCCCGCCCTCGGGCACGCCGAGCGAAGCCGCGGCGGATGCCGTGCTGTCGATGCTGCCGTAGGGTCTTCCCGCATAATCATCGCATGCGCCGCGCGGGCATGACGACCGCTCGGCGGAATATTACAACTTATTACCGAGATTGACTCGTTATAATATTGTATGTGAAACACGGCTGTTCGTTGCAAAAGGAGTAGCCGACGATGCACATACAAACGTCGCTCAAGTTCGGCCTGGCCGCGGCCGCGGCACTCGCCGCCTCGGCAGGGGCCGCCGCCGCTCAGAACGTCACGCCCGGCGCCTACAACGCGCCGCTGACCGAAAGCTCGATCTCCGGGATTTCCTCCGGCGCCTATATGGCAGTGCAGTTCGCCACCGCCTGGTCATCGGTGATCAAGGGCGTCGGCGCCATCGCCGGTGGTCCCTTCGGCTGCTCCGGCGGCTGGGCCTCAACCGCGCTGAGCACCTGCATGGGTGGCGCGCCGGCCGCGAATGTCGGCAAGTTATCGGGTCTGATCGACAAACTCGCCGCCAACGGCGCGATCGACGATCCAGCCAACATCACCCGCCAGAAAGTCTATCTGTTCAACGGTTACAACGACAAGATCGTCATGCGTCCGGTCAGCAACTGGCTGGATACGATCTACACCGGGCGGCTCGGCGGCAAGCAGGCCGCAAACCTGTTCTATCAGACCGCCATCGGTTCCGGCCACGCGCAGGTTACGCTCAACTACGGCCGAAAGTGCTCGGACAGTGTCGCCGACTATTTCGACGATTGCCGCTATGATCAGGCCGGGGTCATATTGCAGCATATCTACGGTGCCCTGGCCGCGCCGAACCGCGGCACATTGGGTGGCACCTTCGTGTCGTTCAGCCAGGCGCAATTCACTGCTCCCGCCGCGCCGGCCGACTACAGCATGGGCGACCAGGCATTTCTCTATGTGCCGGCCGATTGCGCCGGCGGGGCCGCCTGCCGGATGCACATCGCCTTGCATGGCTGCAAGCAGTCGTACACCAATATCGGCGACAAATTCGTCCGCAACGCCGGTTACAACGAATGGGCCGACACCAACCACATCATCGTGCTGTATCCGCAGACCGCGCCCGTCGCCAAGTTCCCGCCCTTCGGCCCGCTCAATCTGGAGGCCTGCTGGGATTGGTGGGGCTACCTTGACAAGGACCCTTCCAGCGATCCGCGCTTTCTCACCAAGGCCGCGCCGCAGATCGACGCCATCAAGCGGATGCTCGATCAGCTCACCAGCGGTGCCCAGCCTGCCGCGCCTGTCGCGGCGGCGGGTCCGCAGGTGCTGGTCGCCAATGATGCGACCGATACCGCCATCGCGCTGGCGTGGACGGCGGTGCCCGGCGCCACCGGCTATGAGGTGTTCCGCCAGGGTCCCGGGCAGTCCGCATTCGCCAGCATTGGCACGGTCACCGGGTTGAGCTTCGGCGACAAGAATATGAAGGCGAAGACGTCCTACCAGTATCAGGTTCGTCCCATCCTGGTTTCCGGTCCCGGCGCGCTGAGCGTGGCGGTGACAAAGGCGACACATCCCACGGTGCCTCGGTGTATCGAGCCGGGAACGTGCAGGATTAGCTGAGACACCACATGCGGCCGGGGCGGCTGATGCCGCTCCGGCCGCATGAGCCCGGCGGCGGTGCCGGATCGGGTCAGGTGGCCAACCTTCATGAGGTCGCGACGCGCTCGCCTCGACTCCCGTGTTGACTTGCCGTCGGCCGCCCGCTGTTACTCCGCCGCAACAGGGCGGAGGTCGGTCTTCAGCCATCCCGGCTCCCGCTTGTCGAAGGCCTTGTACGCTTCAATCACGTTGGTCAGCGGCTCGGTCCGGCTGAGAAGTTCCACCGGATCGATCACCCCGCTGCGTACCAGATCGACCAGATGCGGAACATACGCCCGGTGATTGCAGTTTCCCGCCCTGATCGTCAGGTTACGGTTCATCGCCTGGCCGATGGGGAACGCATTCGCCGCCGGAGGATACACGCCGATAATCCCGATCGTTCCGGCTTTGGCGACAGCCTGCACCGCCCATTCCAAAGCCTGGCCCGGGGCGTCCCCCGGCACCCAGTTGCCGTCATGCGACCTCTGCTCAGGCGCGACCCGCTGCTGCTCCGCCGCGAACGCGTCCGCCTTCTCCCTCGCCTGTTCCGCGGCCGGGCCGTGATGCGCATGCATCGCGTCCACGCCGACTGCATCGATCACCCGATCGGCACCGACACCGCCGGTCAGCCGCCTGATCGTCGCGACCGGATCCTCGGCCTCGAAATTCACCGCCAGCGCCCCCTGCCGCCGCGCCGCCGCCAGCCGATCGGCGTATTTGTCGACGGCGAAGATGCGGCCGGCACCCATGAGTTTGGCGCTGGCAATGGCAAACTGTCCGACCGGCCCGCAGCCGAATACGGCGACGGTATCGCCGGTGCCCACCCCGGCGAGTTTTGCGCCGAACCAGCCGGTGGGAAAAATATCCGAAATCAGGATCGCCTGGTCGTCGCTGACCCCAACCGGAAGCTTCACCATCGTCGTGCTGGCGAAAGGAATCCGTGCCCGCTCCGCCTGCAGGCCGTTCACCGGCCCCGTCATCGCCGGGCCGCCGAAGAAACTCGTTCCGGAATCAGCTCCGTTCGGATTGGCGTTGTCGCACTGCGCGAAATATCCCGCCCGGCAATAGGAGCAGGTGCCGCAGGCGATGGTGGAACAAATCACCACCCGATCGCCGACATCGAAATCGCGCACATCCGAACCAAGCTGCTGGACGATCCCGACGCCCTCATGTCCGAGGATCGTCCCCGGCTGCATCCCCGACACCGTTCCTCGAACGAAATGCAAATCCGTTCCGCATATTGCCGATGTCGTCAACCTGACGATTGCGTCCGTCGGCTGTTCGATCCGCGGGTCGGGAACATCATCCAGGCGAATATCGCCGACATCGTGCCACACAACGGCTTTCATGCGTTCGTCCTCGGCTACTGCCTCCCGAGAACGCCGGCCGCCGTTCCCCGTCGGCCGAACCCGCATCAGCAATCCGTGACCGCGCTACCCGGCGCATAGTCGCAACGACAATGCGGGGAACCCAAGGCGGCCAAGGGGCGTTGCACGATGGCAACCCGACGGAGAATCAATGATGGCAAATAACGATACGGACACGACCGCTTACGAGAAAGCCCGGGAAATCACTGAACAGGCGCTGGACGCCCTGAAAGACGGCGACGACGCCAAAGCCGGCGAGCTGATCGGAGAAGCGAAGCGCGTGGATGAAAACGCAGTGCAGGACGTGCATGAAATGTTGGAAGAAGATGCCTCGTCCGAACACGATCCGGCGAAGCTGAACGAAGACATAGCAAAGCACGGCCGCGGGTAATCGAAGCACCGTCTGTACGGTATAGTCCCGAGCCCCAGTTCGAAATCGACAGCGTGGCAAACCGCCGGAGCAAACTCCGGCGGTGGCCCAACGCCTCGGGGCTAATCGTCCTGACGACTTTGCCGGCCACCTTTCCGGCCGGCCTTCGCGGTCGTTGGCGAAGTTGTCGGGATCGTTTTTCTTGCCACTGCCAAACCGTTTGTGATTGACACCGTTCAGTCCGGCCGCCGTGTCGTCGTCCGGATGAACGGCATGCTCCCGCGGGCTTGCCATGTTGCATAAGGCAATCAACGGCCGACGCAGCCCCCGGATTTCATCCGAGGCGCGGGCGGCACCTTCATGTCATCTGCAAAGACTCGCGCACCAGCTCCGGCTGACCGCCGTCCTTCCGCTCCGCCAGCAGCGATCTCAGGCGATCCACCAAAATCGCCACGCTGACCGGCTTGCGCAGCAGCGAGAACGATCCGCTGACCGCGCCCCCGATCGCCAACGTGGCGTCGTCCCCGGCGTATCCCGTCAGCAGCAGCGCAGGCAGTCCGCGCAGACGCTCCTGCACCTCGCGAATGACCGCCAGCCCATCCATTCCGGGCATCGACAGGTCCGTCACCAGGATATCCACCGCCTCCCCCGCGGCGAGCACGGCCAGCGCCTCGGTGCCGCCCCCGGCGGGCAGCACGGCGAACCCGAAATCCTCCAACTGCATCGTCAGGACCTCGCGCACGGCATCCTCGTCGTCCACCAGCAGCACCCGGGCGCGGCGAGGCTCATCCACCGGCTGCGGGTCCGCAATCGGTGCCGGGGGAGCGGCCGCGGCCGGCGCCACCGCTGCAACCTGCGCTTCGGGCAGCCAAAGCGAGACCGTGCTGCCCCGCCCGGGCGCGCTGTCGATGCTGATGCCGCCCCCGGACTGTTCGGCGAATCCCTTCGCCATCGACAGCCCGAGCCCGCTGCCGGCGCCGATGGACTTGGTGGTGAAGAACGGCTCACAGGCGCGGGCCAGGGTCGCCGCGTCCATGCCGCAGCCGGTGTCCTCGACACTGAGCCGGACGTAGCGGCCCGGATCGACCCCGCCCGGATGCCCGGGCGACAGGCGGGGAACGCGTTCGGTCGCCGCGGACAGCACCAGCCGCCCGCCGCGCGGCATGGCATCGCGGGCATTGGTGGCCAGGTTGATCAGCGACGTCTCCAACTGGCTCTTGTCCGCGACAAACAGCGGGAGATCGGCCTCGATCCTGAGCTGAATGTCGATGCTGGCGCCCAATGTATGCACCAGGATCTCCCGCAGGTCCTGCAACAGCACGGCCGCGTCGATCGCTTCGGCACGCAGGTCGCCGCGCCGCCCGAACGCGAGCAGGCGGCGGGTGATCGCCGCGCCGCGCTCGGTCGCCTCGCCCGCCAGCCGCACCAGGCGCCGGATGCCGTCCTGGTCCCCGGGGCGGCGCCCGATCAGCGCCATCGCGCCGGACACCGCCTGTAGCACGTTGTTGAAATCATGCGCGATGCCGCCGGCAAGCTGGCCGAGCGCCTGCATGCGTTCGGCGTGCGCGGCCCGCGCCTGGGCCGCTTCCCGCGCCGCCACCTCCTCCCGGACCCGCGCCTCCAGCCCGGCGCTGAGCACCCGCAGTTCCGATTCCGCGTCCTTGAGAAGCGTGATGTCGCTGGAGACGCCGACAATGCCGATGACGGTGCCGTCCTCCAGCCGCAGCGGCGATTTGGCCGAGCGGAAAACCCGCTTGCCCGGGCCGGCCGCGTCATACTCTTCGTTGATGATCTCCGTGCGTCCGGTCTGCTGGATGCGGCGGTCGTTCGCCATCACGGCGGCGGCCTGTTCGGCGTTGGCGTGGACCTCGGCAACCGTGCGGCCGATGACCTCGTCGAGCGGCTTGCCGATGACGGCAAGCTCGGCGGGATTGACGTAGAGAAACCGGCCTTCGGTGTCCCTGGCGTAAAGCGACTCCGCCGAACTGTTGCCGATGGCGCGCAGCAGGGCGGTGGTCCGGACCAGCTCGGTTTCGGTCCGCTTGCGGGCGTCGATGTCCTGGACGACGGCGATCAGGCGGGTCACGCGTCCGGCTTCGACAACCGGACGGCCGTAGACGCAGATCCAGCGCCAGTCGCCGTTCGGGTCCGGAATGCGGTATTCGATCTGATAGTCGTTTCCGGGGCTCTCCGCGGCCCGTTTCCAGGCAGCCTTCACCAGCGGCTGATCGTCCGGGTGGACGCGGCTCAGCGCCGCCTTGAAGTTTGTGCCGCTGACGAACGCGCGGCCGAAGATCCGTTCCGCTTCCGGCGACCAGAGCACCGTGTCGGCGTCGATATCGAAGTCCCGGATGCCCAGCCGCGCCGCGTCGATGGCCATGAGCAGCCGTTCCTCGCTGCTGCGCAACGCGGCGGTGACGCGGCGCTGCTCGGTCACGTCGCGGCTGAACACCGTGACGCCGGCACACGATGGATAGGCGTGGATTTCCCAGTGGCTGCCGACTGAGAGGTACCAGGCCTCCGCATGCACAGGCTGGCCGGTCTCCTTTGCCTTGCGGCAGGCATCGCCGAACGTGGTGCAGCACAGTTCCGGCAGCGCGGTCCAGACCACCCGTCCGATCAGATCGCGCCCCTTGCCGAACTGCGACTCCGCCTGCCGGTTCAGGTAGGTGATCCGCCAATCCGTATCGACCGAGATGACGGCGTCGGTGGTGCCTTCCAGCGCGTCGCGCAGAGCCTGGTTGCGGGCCTGCAAGGTGTCCGCCATCGCGTCGAACGCGCCTGCCAGGCGGCCGAACTCGGTGCTGTCGATGCGCAGGCCGGTGCGCGCGGACAGGTCGCCGGTCCGCCATCTGTCGGCCGTGCGCAGCAGGCGGTTGACCGGGCGGCGGATCAGGCGCGTGCCCAGCACGGCGGTCAGCATCAGGGCGAACACCGCCCCGGCGGCGATCAGGACGATGCCGATGCGGTTGGCCCGGTCGTTGGGTTTCAGCGTGGATTTCGGATCGAGTCCCACCGATACATACAACCCGCCCGGTCCAACAGCCGGCGGGATGAACGCCACGATGCGAAAGTGGCCGTCCATCGTGACGAATGATTCCACGGCCGGGCTGGTCCGCTCAAAGATTGCAAAGTTCCGGTGCGGCAGGCCGGTTCCCACGAAACGGGCGGATTCCGGCTGGCGGCCCAGGATGGTGCCGGAGGAATCCGAGACATTGACGGTCGACCCGGGCGGCAGCGGCAGCGCCGCGAGCTGCCCGGCGAGCCAGTCCAGGCTGAGTTCGGCCACCACCACCCCCGCCACGCTTCCGTCGCCCCGCCGGAACGGCCGGGCCATGGACAGCGCCGGTTTGCCGGACAGAAGCCCGGGCGTGTAGCCGCCGGGGACGAAGCCGCCGGTGTCGAGCGCCTTCCTGAAATAGGCCTGGCCGGACAGATCGAGATCCGGCCTGGCCTGCTCCGGGGCGCAAAGCGGGCGGCCGTCGAGGCCGAACACGGCAACGGCACGGTATCGTTGGACCTGAGCTTGCAGCCGGGACAGGTAGAGCTGGCAACGCGCCGGGACGTTGTCCTCCACCGATGGCGCGGCGCCGACCGCGCTGAGCATCTGATCGGCGCCTTCGAGAATTCCCTGCTGCCCGGCGGCGACGAGACGGGCGAGGCGCATCGCCTCTTCCTCCAGAAGCTGCTGGCGGACCTGGCGCGCCTGGCTCTCCGTGTAGGCCTGGAAGGCCAGGGCGGGCAGGACAGCAATGGCTACGACGATCAGCAATCGTCCCAACAGACTGTTCATGCCGATCCCCAGCGGCCGTTGAATGCGATGGTGTGATATCGGCCGGTATCACGGTTTTGTCATTAAAATTGCGCTATGGTAAATATCACATATTTGTGATTATTAACCACTTTCGGGTGAAGGGTCTCTGCCGGTGCCAAGGGTGCAGCGGAGAGGGAGCGGCTGAACGCCGGCTGCGGGTATCCGGATCATGTTGCAAAAATGGCGGAAATCCAATGCTCTGCCCGGTGATGGTTGAGCGGCCCGTGTCGTTTGCCAGCGCCGGGCGGTGTGAAGGATGCCGATCGAATATCGATACGATATCACGTTAATAGCGCATTGGTGCGATTTTGAGCGCCTCTACGGGTTGCGGGAGCGGGAGCGGCGCAGGTTCGCGCCGGCCCAGCCAACTCCCGGTGGCAAGCCGGACGATTCCGCTCTAGAACAGTGCAAAACCAACCTGGAGACAAGGCCGCCATGCCGTTGTTCGGCTATCACTGCACCGGATGCGATATCGAGTTCGAAACCCTGGTCATGGGCAGCGAACAGCCGGCATGCCCGCATTGCGGCAGCGTCACGCTGGAGCAACTGCTGTCGCGCGTCGCCCCGGAGCCTCGTGTGCCGGAACCGGCGGGGGCGTGCGGCGGCTGTGCGCAGTATGGCGCCTGCGCCGCCGGGTAAGGCTGAACGCCGACCCTGAGCGCGTTCCCGCGGGGCCGCCGCCGGTGCGCTTCATCGCCGGCGCGGCGGATGCTCCGGCTGTCCCCGGGGCATATCTGCTTCTGGTGACCTTGCCGGCCTCGATCAGGGTGGTTTTGCCGCACCGGCCGGACGCCGTGCTGCTACCGGGACGCTATCTCTATGCCGGGTCCGCGCGAGGCCCCGGCGGCCTGCGCGCCCGGATCGCGCGGCATCAGCGCGCGGACAAGACGCCGCACTGGCACATCGACCGTGTGACGATCGCGGGAACGGTGCGCGGCGCCTGGATTTTCCCCGGCGGCGACGAATGCGCCATAGTCGCCGCGCTGCCGCACCTGCCTGTGCCGTTGCCCGGCTTCGGCAGCAGCGACTGCCGGCGCTGCGTCAGCCATCTTCTGGCATGGCCGGACGGCGTCGGGATAGCGCTGCCGGAACCGGGGTTGGCATCTACCTGAACCCCTTGAACAGGCTCGGGATAGCCCGCACCGCATTGACGGTCGCCCGCCGCGTGGCGGCCGGGGTGCCGGGGGCGAAGTCGAGCGACACCGTATCGACGATTCCGCCGTAGCGCTTCTCGATCGCCGCCGGCAGATCGTCATACGTGGCGCGGGCAACAAACAGGTCCAGCAGGTCGTCCGGCACCTCCGCCGCCATCCGGTTCCACTGGCCCTGCTTCGACATCTCCGTCAGTTTCACACCGAGATCCGAGACGCCGTGCAGGTCGAACACGCCGCGATAGGCCGGGGTGGAGCCGTAGAACGCGACCCTGTAGCGCACTTTCTCCACTTCTTCCTGCACGGCGGCGGCGTCCGGTCCTGTGGCGATGAAGCCGCCGCCGCTGACCTCGAAGTGTTCAAAAGACTTGCCGGCGGCTTCCAGCTCCCGCGCCAGCAGCGGACGCACCACCTGCTCCAGGTAGGCACGGGTGGCGAACCCGTGCAGCCGGACGCCGTCGGCCGTCCGCGCGGCGGTCTTCAGCATCAGCGGGCCGACGGCGGCCATCGCCACCGGTGGCAGGGGACGGTGCTGCGGCGGCGGCGAGAACTCCGGCGTCATCAATGAGAAATTATAGTACTGGCCCTGGTAGTTCAGCTTCGCGCCGTATTCCCAGCAGCGGTGGATCGCCCGCACCGCCTCGATGTATTCGCCCAGCCGCGCGGCCGGCGCGATCCAGGGGGTGCTGAACCGGCGCTCGTTATGCGCCTTCACCTGGCTGCCGAGGCCGAGCACGAAACGTCCCTTGGAATGCGTGTGCAGGTCCCAGGCCTGCTGCGCGACGATCATCGGGCTGCGCGGGAAGGCGATGGCGACCGAGGTGACAAGCTGCACCCGCTCGGTCGCCAGGGCGGCGAAGGCCAGCGGCGCGAACGGGTCGTGCTTCAGCTCATGGGTGGTGACGCTGTCGAACCCGTCCTCCTCCTCCGCCTGCCGCGCGGCGGGGCCGCAGGCGGCCCAGTCCTCGCAAGGCAGGCTGCATGATACGCGCATCGGCTTCCCTCGCTGTTTTCCCCTGCACTAGAGTTTGCGGCGGGGCCAGACTCCCGTAAAGCGGACGGGACACAAGGAGCGGATCATGAAGAGACTTGCCGGCAAGGTCATCATCGTCACCGGCGCCAGCCGCGGCATCGGCGCCGCCACCGCCGCCGCCTGCGCCAGGTCGTCGGCAACCGTGGTGCTGGCGGCGCGCGACGGGGCGCGGGCGGCGGCGGTGGCGCAGTCCATCGGCGAGGGCGCCTCGGCGCGCGCCTGCGATGTCACGGATTATGCCGCCGTTGCGGCGCTGGTGGAGGAAACCCGGTCGCGCTTCGGCCGCCTCGACGCGCTGATCAACAATGCCGGCGTGATCGAGCCGATTGCCTCGATCGCCACCGGCGACCCGGCGGCCTGGGCGCGCAGCATCGAAATCAACCTGATTGGCGCCTACCATGCGATCCGCGCCGTGCTGCCCGGCATGATCGCCGCCGGCGGCGGGACGATCGTCAATGTCTCCTCCGGCGCTGCGCTGCGCCCGCTGGAGGCCTGGAGCGCCTATTGCAGCGGCAAGGCCGGACTGCACATGCTGACGCGTTCGGTCGCGCTGGAGACGGCGGGGCAGGGGATCCGGGTGTTCGGCTTCTCGCCCGGCCCGACGGACACCGAGATGCAGGAGCCGGTGCGCGCCTCCGGGATCAATCCGGTCAGCCAGATCCCGCGGGAGGACCTGACCCCGGTGGCGCATCCGGCGGCGGCGATCGTCTATCTGTGCACGCCCGACGCGGACGACCTCATCGGGCAGGAGTTCAGCCTGAAGGACGAGCCGTTCCGCGCCCGGCTGGGTTTGTATTAATTGCGAAAACGCAGTCCGGCGGCGAAGTATGCGTTGCGCCGCTGGACAACCGGAGGAATCTGTTGTAAAGCAGAACGTGGTGGGAGAGGTTCAGTAAGCGGAAGCGAACGGTCATGGCTGCAAACAGCCGCTGTTCACGTTCGTTCAATCGCTAAGGCGTTTCCTGCTGAAGAACGACTGACGTGCCGTCAATAAAGCAGTACAGTAACTGCTGCAATGTCCAGTTGACACAGGAGAATGAAATGGCCTCAGTATGGTTGTGGATTCTGATCGCTCCCGCGATTGGTATCGTTTTCCTCTCACGCACCACATAAACACATACCGTTCGCGCGCGCGGTGGAACGCGCGCCGCTGACGTCTCCTCCGGCGGTGATCCGCCCGCCGGAGTGGAGGCGTTTTCCGCGTTCAGGGCAGTGGGAAGGGTTAGTCTGTAGTATTGCGGGGTAAAAGGGCTGGGGACGCCGAGGCTTCAGCCTCATTCGTCATGGCCCGGACAAGCCGGGCCATGACGAATCGAAGAACACGGCCAATCCATGTTCGGCTACCAAGTTGCCCTTACCCCTGCCGCAACCGCCGGATCGCTTCCTCGGCTTCCTCCGCATCCGTCTCCAGCGCCCGTTCCGCCACCGCCCGCGGAAATCCCGCCCGCGCCAAAATCCCGATCTCCCGCTGCCGATCGGCTGTGTCCGAGGCGCGGAACGGGCCGATGCGCCGCTTGCGGGCCAGCACCAGGGCCGACGCCAACTCCGTCTCCGCGGCCTCCGGCAGCGCCGCCCGGGCCAGGTCCGCATCCACCCCCTTCGCCGCAAGCTGAGCCGCCACCGCGCGCCGCGATCGCCCGGCATGCACCAGGCTGCGTGCGCGGCTCTCGGCAAAGGCGGCATCGCTGACCGCGCCGGACGCCGCCAACCGCGCGACCACATCCGCCGCCGCCTCCCTGGCCGCCGCCACCTGTTCACCGACCAGGTCCCGGTCCGCGGCACCGCGCGCCCAGGTGTCGATCCGCCGGAACAGCACGCGCAGCAGACCCGCCTCGGTCGCCGCGTAGCGGGCCAAATAGGTCAGCGCCGCCTGATGCAGGCTGCCGGCATCCGGCGGCGCGGAATCGGAGGGGATCGCCATGGCGTGACGATGCACGTTCGGCCGATACCGTTGCAACCGTGGTGTGCGAACTGTCTTCAAACACTCGTTTGACAGCGTCAGGCGCTTCGAACGATGATCCGCGTTTCCCCCGGACCCGTCCCGAAAGGTCGCGGGCGGGCGATCCGTCGGGAAGGCCGAGAAAACCAAGGTTTGAACCGGATGATATCCGCGCTGCTGCCGAACTACGCACGTGCCGATCTCGCTTTCGAGCGGGGCGAGGGCGCCTGGCTGTGGACGGTGGACGGGCGACGATTCCTGGATTTCGGCTCCGGCATCGCCACCGCGAGCCTGGGGCACGCGCATCCGCATCTGGTGCAGGCGATCGCCGAACAGGCCGCCAAGGTGATGCACACCTCCAATCTGTATCGCATCCCGCAGGCCGAGCGGCTGGCCCAGCGGCTGGTCGACGTGACCTTCGCGGACAGCGTGTTCTTCTGCAACTCGGGCGCCGAGGCGAACGAGGGCATGATCAAGATGATGCGCCGCGCCATGTCGGATGCCGGCAAGCCGGAGCGCTACCGCGTCATCTGCTTCGAAGGCGCGTTCCACGGCCGCACCCTGGCCACCTTGGCCGCCACCGGCAACGCGCATTACCTGGAGGGCTTCGGCCCGGTGGTGGACGGGTTCGATCACGTTCCGTTCAACAACATGAACGCGGTGCGCAACGCCATCGGTCCGCAGACCTGCGGCATCATCGTCGAGCCGGTGCAGGGCGAGGGCGGCATCCGTCCGGCCGACCTGCAGTTCCTGCGCGACCTGCGCGCGGTGTGCGACGAATTCGGCATTATCCTCGGCATGGACGAAGTGCAGACCGGCATGAGCCGCTCGGGCAAGCTGTTCGCGCATGAATGGTCGGGGATCGCGCCGGACATCATGTCATCCGCCAAGGGCATCGGTGGCGGCTTCCCGCTCGGCGCGGTGCTGGCCAGGGAACAGTTCGCCAAGGCGCTGAAGCCCGGCACGCACGGCACGACTTTCGGCGGCAACCCGCTGGCCTGTGCCGCCGGCAACGCGGTGCTGGATGTGATGCTGGAGCCGGGATTCCTCGAAGACGTCGAGCGCAAGGCGCGCCTGTTGCGCGGAGAGCTGGACGCGGTGGCGCGGGACTTCCCGTCCGTGTTCACGGAAGTGCGCGGCCTTGGCCTGCTGTTGGGGCTGAAATGCGCCGTGCCGCAAGGCCAGGTCCAGGCGGCGTGCGTGGCGGAGGGGCTGCTGGTCCTGACGGCCGGCGACAATGTGCTGCGTCTGGCGCCGCCGCTGGTGGTCACCGACGGCGACATCGCCGAAGCCGTGTCGTTGCTGCGCCGCGCGGCAACCAAGGTCGCGGCTTCCGGCAAGGCCGCGGCACAATGAGCGGCGCGGTCCGGCTGAAGGCCGGCACCCGCGACCGGTCCGAGGATCAGGGGACCGGGCCGCGGCATTTCCTCGACCTGCGCGACTTCGATACGGCGACCTTGCGGCAGATGCTGGATATCGCGTCCGGCTTCAAGCGCGCCGGCGGCGTGTCGTCGCGTCCGCTGGCCGGCAAGACCCTCGCCCTGATCTTCGAGAAACCCTCCACCCGAACCCGCGTCTCCTTCGAGGTCGGCATGCGCCAGCTCGGCGGCGACGTCATCGTGCTGTCGGGCAAGGAGATGCAGCTCGGCCGCGGGGAGAGCGTGTCCGACACGGCGCGGGTGCTGTCGCGCTATGTCGATGCCATCATGCTGCGGACCGACCGGGTGTCGAAGCTGCACGAACTGGCGGAGCATGCCACCGTGCCGGTGATCAACGGCCTGACCGAGGCGTCGCATCCCTGCCAGTTGATGGCCGATGTGCTGACGTTCGAGGAGCAGCGCGGCCCCATCGCCGGGCAGGTGGTGGCGTGGTGCGGCGACGGCAACAACGTGGCGCGAAGCTGGATCGAGGCGGCGGTGCGGTTCGGGTTCACGCTGCGCCTGGCGACTCCCGACGGGTTGCGTCCGCCGGAGGAACTCGTCGCCTGGGCGCGCGCCCAGGGCGGCCGGATCGAGCTGACCGACGACGCCGAGGCGGCGGTGGCGGGCGCCCGCTGCGTGGTGACGGATACCTGGGTGTCGATGTCGGATGATCCGAACGAGAGCCGGCACAATCTGCTGGCGCCGTACCGGGTGACGTCGCGGCTGATGGGGTTGGCAGCGCCTGACGCGCTGTTCATGCACTGCCTGCCGGCGCATCGCGGCGAGGAGGTCGATGCCGACGTGATCGACGGGCCGCATTCGGTGGTGTTCGATGAGGCGGAGAACCGGCTGCATGCGCAGAAGGGCGTGCTGGCCTGGGCGATGGGCGCGGCGCGGTAGCGCACGGCCGGCTTCTCCATCCGGGCCAGGGAAGGTCCGCGCCCGGGGCCTGGCAGGCCCCGGGCGCCGAGGGCGAGACGTGCGGCTCTACTCGGTGATGTGCAGATAAGAGGTGCCGCCGGTGCTGCCGGCGGTCTGCACGAAGTGCGAGGCCTGAGCGACGCTGATGCCGGCGAAGGTCAATTGATCGGTCACAGCGCCCTTGCCATTGATGTCGATCTTCAGCGTGGCGCCGGTGTAGCCGGCCGCACCTTCGTTCGCGACCCAGGTTTCCGTGGACACGCCGGGCAGCCAGCCGAAGATTGTTACATCATCGCCGAGGTGGAAGTTGACGATGGTGCTCCAGGTGAAGGCCGCGCCCCGGCCATCGACGTAGAACGTGTCGGTGCCGGTCCCGCCGACGAGGAAGTTCGAGCCGGGTCCGCCGTCGAGAATATTCCGTCCGCTCTGGACCGCAAGCACGTCCTCGCCCGATCCGCCGTGCAGGAAAACGTTCGGGCCGAGGGCCGTGAGGATCAGGTTGGCGTGAGAAACGGTGATATATTCCGAAGTAATGCCGGGGACCGTGCCAGTATAAGGCTTCATGGTTATAATGCGTCCGGCACCGTTTGTGGTATTCTTTACGGACAAGTCTGTCACCGCGAACCCTCCCCTGATTGGCTGTGGCAACGGTAACACGCGGCTTGCGCTGGGCCAGCGCTATACCCTGCTCTCAACGAGAGTTTATCAGGCTCAGATGAAACCAGATGGACGTTGCGGAGGCAGCGAAGATCGCGCGGCCGAGGCGTCGTTCACTCCTGGTCATGGCCCGGCTTGTCCGCATAGGCGCTAACTCAGCGGGTCCGGCAGCGGCCGTTGTAGTTGTGTCATCGCCGGATTTAGTCCGCCTATCCACGACTTTGGTTGGTTCGGCACCGCAAGTCGTGGATGGCCGGCACAAGGCCGGCCATGACACGGGGAGAATGTCCGGGCCGCCAGCGCTTATGTTAGCGCCTATGAGGCTTGTCCGGGCCACCTATCGCGGCACCTGCTGGCATAGGTGGCCCGGACAAGCCGGGCCATGACGAGTGGGGAGAATGCCATGCTCCGCCGGCCCCCTCGTCCTGATGCGCAAGCGAACGAGCCGGGCCATGACGGTTACACCGGAAGAGGGGGTCCTTCGGCGGATTGGGATTAGAACACCGGCAGGTTCGGCAGCGGCTTCTGGAACCATTTCTCGTACAGCGCGTTCAATTCGCCGTTGTTCTTCGTGAAGTAAACGAACGTGTTGACCCACTGGTGCAGGTTGAACTGGTCCTTGCGCATGGTGATCCCGTTCGGCTGCTGCAGCAGCGTGAACTTGCGCTCGATCCCGCCTTCGGGGTGGCTGTCGTAGAACTTGTCGCCGGTCAGCCCGGTCTCGGCGATCGCATCGACCTGCCCGGTCAGCAGCGCCTGGTAGGTGCTGGGGTCATCATCGAACCGCGCCAGCTTCACCGCGGAACCCAGCGTCTTCGACAGGATCACGTCCTGCACCGTGCCGCGCGGCACGCCGACGCGCAGGCCCTTCAGGTCCTGGATGCCGGCGATCTTCTTGTCCTTGCCGGCGAACACCACGTTCTCGATGGCGCTGTAGGGGATCGAGAACATCACCTGCTTGGCGCGCTCCGGCGTGATGCCGAAGGTGGCGACGATCAGGTCGACCTTGTTTGTCAGCAGGAACGGGATGCGGTTCGGACTTGTCAGCGGCACAAGGTTCACCTTCACCCCGAGATAGCCCCCGAGCAGCTTCGCGACCTCGATGTCGTAGCCGTCCGGCTCCTGCTGCGCGTTCAGGATGCCGTACGGCGGCAGGTCCACGAGCACGCCGATATTGATCGTGCCGCGGCTCAGGATTTCGTCGATCGTCTGCGCCTCGGCGGGACGCAGCATGCTCAGGCCGGCCAGCAGCACGACGGCCGCCAGTAATTGAAAAAGCCGTTTCATGGTTGGTTTCCTCTTTCAGCGTCTGGTTGCCAGGGCCAGCCGGCGCTCCAGCCTGCGGCTGGCCACGGTCAGGGGGAAGCAAAGAACGAAGTAGATCGCAGAAACAATACCGAAGATGACGAACGGCCGGAAGGTGGCGTTGTTCAGCATCTGCCCTGCCCGGGTGACCTCCACAAAGCCGATGATGGCAGCCAGCGAGGTGCTTTTGATCAGGTTCACCAGGAACCCGACCGTCGGCGGGATGGCGACGCGCAACGCCTGCGGCAGCACCACGCGCAGCATCCGCGGCACGAAGTGAAGCCCGAGCGCCTTCGCCGCCTCGATCTGCCCGCCCGGCACCGACTGGATCGCGCCGCGCCAGATCTCGCCCAGGAACGCCCCGGCATTCAGGCTGAAGCCGAGGACGGCCGACAGCCACGGACCGAGTGGCACGCCGATCATGTCGCCGCCGAAGAACACCAGGAAGAGTTGCAGCAGTAGCGGGGTGCCCTGGAAGATGCGGATATAGACGATGGCGATCCAGCGCAGCGTGGCGCTGCCGGAGGTCCGCATCAGCGCAATAGCCAACCCCACGATGCCGCCGCCGATGGCCGCGTAGAGCGACAGCAGGATCGTCCAGCGCGCCGCCAGCAGCAAAAATTCGATGTCGCCAAGGTTCAGCGCCCTCATCGGCGCCCCTCCGCCGGCGCGCCGAAGGCGAAGCGCTCGATCGTCGCGAACAGGCCGGAGAACGCCAGCGAGAGGCACAGATAGATGCCGGCGGCAACGATGAACGCCTCGAACGGGCGGAAGGTGCGCGCCTGGATGTCCTGCGTCGCGGCGGTCAGCTCATCCGCCGAGATCACCGAACAGATCGACGAATTCAGCATCAGCAGGATGAACTGGCTGCCGAGCGGCGGCACGACCACCCGCAGCGCCTGCGGCAGGATGATCAGCCGGAAGATGCGCAGCCGGCTGAGGCCGAGCGCGAGCGCGGCTTCGGTCTGGCCGTGCCCGATGCTCTCGATGCCGGCGCGAACGATCTCGATCGTGTAGGCGCTGCCGTTCAGCACCATGGCGATCAGCGCGCCGGTGTTGGCATCCAGGCGCACGCCGAGCGTCGGCAGGCCGAAGAAGATCATGAACAACTGCACCAGGAACGGCGTGTTGCGGATCACCTCCACATAGGCCGCGACGATCCCGCGCAGCCACGCGGGGCCCGAGGTGCGGGCGAAGGCGCCGATGACCGCGACGATCAGGCTGAGGACCATCGAGACGGCGGACAGCCGCAAGGTCAGCAGCGTGCCGTCGATCAGCTCGTCGCGCGCCTCCCAGATGTCCCCGAAGTGAAAGACGTAATCCACCGGTTCGCTTCGCTCCCTGTGGGCACGCTACCGGGTTTGCCGGTGGCGCGCCAGACCGGCAGGTAACCGGCGCGATCCTCCGGCACGGCGAATGCATCCCGAGCATGCATCCGCGTGTTGCGGCCCTCGGCGAAGCGGCTCGTCCGCGCCGCCGGCCGCCATGGTGCGGGTTGAAAAAACGCATACGTGTCAATACGGTGATTATTTTGCGAGGCGTATCCATGCACGGTGCTACGTTGAGCGGACAGCGCCCCATGGACGGCGAAGGTCATGCAAGGTGCGACGCGAATGGCAAACCCGGGGGTGCCTTCCATGCAGCTTCTCATTGTCGATGACGAAGGGGCGATCGTCGAGGAGCTCGTGGACTATGTAACAGGACGCGGAGCCTGCGCGGAAGTCGCGCACCGCGCCAACGACGCGCTTGAACGGTTGCGCGCGCACCCGGAGATCGCCGTTCTGCTGAGCGACATCCGCATGCCGGGCGATGACGGCCTCGGCCTGTTGTCGCAGGCGCTTGCAGGCCGTGACGAGGCGCATGCACTGGAAGTCGTGCTGATGACCGGTCACGCGACGATCGAAGATGCCATCGCCGCGGTGCAGCGCAAGGCATTCGACTTCGTGCGCAAGCCGTTCAGCCTGGCGTCGCTGTGGCAGACGCTGGAGCGGGCGAACGCTTCGGCGCTGACGCGCAGAGCCGCCGCGGCGGCCCGGGAAAAAACCGATCGGGGCGGTGCCGATGCCGGTGCCGTGCTGCGGGATCTCGGCGCCGCCATCGACGAAGGGCACCTGGCGGTTCACTTCCAGCCGCAGGTCGTCCTGGCGACCGGCGTGCTTTGCGGCGCGGAAGCGTTGCTGCGCTGGAACCGGCCGGGCCATGGCTTGGTTTCACCTGATCAGTTCATCGAGGCGGCGGAGGAGAGCGGTCTGATCGTGCGCATCGGCCAGTGGGCTCTCGGCGAAGCCTGCCGGCGGGCAGCCGCCTGGCCCGGCCATCTCGGCGTCGCGGTCAATGTTTCGCCGGTGCAGTTGCGCGATCCCGGCCTGTACAGGGCCGTGCTGCGGGTGATCAGCGAAACCGGGATCGCGCCGTCGCGTCTGGAACTGGAGATCACCGAAGGGGTGGTGCTGCGGGACAGCGGCGAAATCCTGGCGACGCTCGGGCGGCTGCGCGATCTCGGCGTCAGGCTGGCGATGGATGATTTCGGCGCCGGATACTCCAACCTGAGCTACCTGCAGAAATTCCATTTTGACAAAGTCAAGATCGACCGCGGGTTCATCAGCCGCCTCGGTGAGGATGCCACCGCGGCGGCGGTCGTGCGTGCGGTCGTCGGCCTGGCGGACTCGCTGGGCTTCCGGGTCATCGCCGAGGGCGTGGAAACCCCGGCGCAGGCTGAGACACTGCTCGCGCTGGGGTGTTCGGACGGACAGGGATTTCTGTACGGCCACGCGGTTCCGGGAGATGAGTTCGACGCGATCCTTCGCGACACCATGCCGGCACACGGGCCTTGATGCGGAGTTCGGCCGGTGCGGTCCGGCCGTAACATCAGGCAACGGCGAAGCGCCCGGACGCCGGGCGGCCGCGTCACGAAGCCATTGCATTTTTTTGGTTACAAAATTAGAATTATGTAAGTTTATACGCGGAGCTTTCCCCGCCCCACCGCTGCCTCCGGGACGTCTGCCGAAAATGTTGCCGATCGTAATCGTAGAAGATGATGAGGCGTTTGGCGAGGAACTCTCGGAGTTTCTGGGCGCCAATGGATTCGCGGTAAGCTGGGGCCGAACCCTCGATGTGCTTTACGCCCTGATCGATGCGGCGAAGCCGGAACTCGTCATTCTCGATCAATTCTTGAACGGCCGGGACTCGTTGAACGACCTGTATACGATCCGCCGGAGATTCAGCGGCGGACTCGTCATTCTGACCGGCAATCCGCGCGAGGTGGACCGGATCATCGCATTGGAGGAAGGCGCGGACGATGTCATCCTCAAGTCGGTGAGCCCGCGCGAGATGCTGGCACGGCTTCGGGCGGTGGAACGCCGGACCAACAGATCCAACCGGTCAGGCGAACCGCCCGCACCGGCGGCAAAACCGGCCTCCCGCTGGTCGATCGATGCCAAATGGCACCTGCTGCGTACGCCCAACGGAACCTTGCTGCAAATAACCAACCTTGAATGCGCCGCCCTGGTCTATCTGGACAGCCGCGCCGGCCAGTTGGTGACGCGCGACGAATTGTCGCTGAAGATCCTCGGGCGGCCCTTCTCGCCGTTCGACCGGTCGGTGGACAACCTGCTGTCCCGGATACGCCGGCTGATCGGCCCGTATATGAACGGCGACGACGTGATCCGGGCGGTGCGCGGCCAAGGCTACATATTCGCCGGCCTTAACACCAACCGGCCCGCCATGGACGGCACCGAAATGCTGATGGACTGAACCCCCGGCGCCGGCTTCGGCGTCCGGTTCATCCCAGCCGCCCGACGGCCCCGGCCATCAGCTCGATCTGCCGGGCGAGCCGGGCCAGCGATTCGGTTTCCGCGCATTCGGGCCTTGGCGGCAGGTCGGTTTGGCCGTTCGCCAGCAGCCGCAGCGAGCCGCCGATCCAGTCGCGCCAGATGCGGAGGTTTTCGGCGCCGAGGCTTTGGGCGGTCGCGGGATCGTAGCGCAGCGTCGTCAGCCGCCCGGCGCAGCGGCGCAGCGCGGCATCGACCACCATCGCCGCCTCCAGCTTTTCCGGGTCCTTGCGCGTCGGATCGAGCAGCGCCCGGGTGATCAGCGCCTCCAGCGCGTTGCTGGCCACACCCGCGGCGCGGCGCGCCTGGCCCAGGGTGGACGGGGACGCTTCGTTCAGCAGCACGGAAAAATCCGCCTCGGCATAGGCGCCGTGCGCGGCGATGGCGTTCCTGACCTCGGCGGCCACCAGCTCGCGCTCCCGGCTCGGCCACAGCAGGAAGCCGGCGGCCACGGCGATGATGCCGCCGAGGGTAGTCAGGAGGGCGCGCATGGCGGCGATCCGCCATTCGCCGGTATCGGGCGCGCCGGTTTCAACAAGCAGCACCACCAGCGGGGTCAGCGCCGCCATGAACAGGCCGAAACTGACGGCGCGGACCGACAGGGCCAGCATCGCCAGCGGGAACATGGCCGCGGCGATGGCGATTGGCGTGGTGCAGACCAGGCCGACGGCCGCCGCGACGACCCCGCCCAGGGCGGTGCCGATGATCCGCTCGACCGCCCTGGTATAGGTCAATGAGTAGTAGGGCTGCATGGTCGCCACCACGGTGATGGTCAGCCAATGGTCGTAGGGGGTGAACCAGAACATCGTGTAGGCGAGCGGCAGCGCCGCCGTCACGCAACAGCGCAGCGCATGGCGCAGCGCCGGGGACTGCCAGTTCAGGTTGGCGCGGAGCGGGCGTATCACCTGCTGCCAGAGCGGCAGGCTTTGCCCGCCCGTGCCCAGGTTGATGGTCCGGTTGGGCGGCAGGACCACGGTATGGGCGATGCGCAGCCGCTCGGCGATGCGGTCGATCACCGCGGTCACGGGCGAGCCGGGCGGGAACAGCGCCTTGTCCGCGGCGATGGCGTCGATGGCGCGGTCGATGCGCCAATGGGTCGAGGTGTCCTCGTTCATCACGGCGCGGGCCAGGGTCATCAGCACCGGGCGCATGCGGCGCAACAGGCGCTCCGCCGCCTGGCGTTCCGTTGCTGAGCCGCGTTCCAGCAGGTCGCTCAGCGCGATCAGGGCGCCGAAGATCTGGTCCGCGGTTTCCATCCGGATCACGCCCTGGGCGGCGCGGGCGCTGCCGGCGCCGCGGGCCCGCAGCGTGTCCATGATCACCGTGCGCGCGGCTTCGATCGCGTCGCGCGCGGCGCGGCGGTGGATGCGCGCGTGCGCGTCCCAGTCGGCGTCGCTGGTCGCCGGGGCGCGCACGAGGCCGTGCAGGTCCCCCACCAGTTCCGCCAGCGCGCGGAAACAGGCCGACAGCGCCTTGCGGGCCGGCAGGAATGGGTAGATCCGCCAGATCACCAGGGTCAGCAAGGTCGCCCACAGGCCGCCGCCGATGAAGGACAGCCCGACGATGCCCGCCTGGATGACGCTCGGGTCGCCGCGGTCGAGGGCGAGGATCTGCACCGTGCTGAGCAGCACGCCGAGCTGCTGCGGCGCCTGGCCGTAGATGCGGACGAAGGATGAGCAGAACAGCCCGAACACGCCGAGCGGCAGGGCGTAGGCGGGGCCGAGTTCGCGCACCAGGCCGTAGCCGGCGGTCACCAGGGCGCCGATGAAGGTGAAGCTCAGCAGCACCGGGACGCGCCGGCCGATGGGTCCTCCCGGGTCGCACAGGCAGGTGAGCAGGGCGCCGAGTGCTGCTTCGCGCAGCGGGGGGAAATCCAGGTATTGGCCGGCGGCGATGATCACCGAGACGGACAGCGCCGCGCGGAACCCCTCCGCCAGGCTGATCGCCCGCAGGTTCACGCTTATCGGCAGCCGCGCGATGTCGGGCGCGTGCGATTGGAGCTTGGACGCCATGTCCTGCGTTATTGCCGTCTTTCGCGAAAAAAGTCCCGCAGCAAGGTGGCGGATTCGGTTTCGCGCACGCCGCCGATGATTTCCGGGCGATGGTGGCAGGAGGAGGCGTCGAAGATGCGGGCGCCGTGCTCGACGCCGCCGCCTTTCGGGTCGTAGGCGCCGAAGATCAGGCGGCGGATGCGGAACAGGCTGATGGCGTGGGCGCACATCGGGCAGGGTTCGAGGGTGACGACCAGGTCGCAGCCGGGCAGGCGGGGGCTTTTCAGCGCGGCGGCGGCGGCGCGGAGGGCGAGGATTTCGGCGTGGGCGGAGGCGTCGCAGTCTTGCTCGGTGCGGTTGGCGGCGCGGGCGAGGATGGCTCCGCCGGGGGCGAGGACGACGGCGCCGACGGGAATTTCGCCACGCGCTGCGGCGGCCCGGGCCAGGGCGAGGGCTTCGTCCATGGGGTCTGGGGTCATGCGGGCGGCCTTGGGGTGTTCGGGGCGGTTATAGCCGGTTGCTTGCCGGGCGTCGTGCCTGTATAGCGTGCGGCCCGTGGCGGCCGGCGTAGCTCAGGGGTAGAGCAACTGATTCGTAATCAGTAGGTCCACAGTTCGATTCTGTGCGCCGGCACCATTTTCCCAATGATTTACGGATCGATTTTCGGAAAGTCGGCTACCGGAATACATCTCGCGGACCTCTTACGGCCCCGGCGGGAAGACACCGCACCTGGCGAACCGGGTCGGCATTTTCGGCCTTGGGCAGCTATCCGAACCTCGTTGACCAGCCGCTCCATCGTCTCGGTTGCGGGTCGCCGGCAGTGCGGCGCAAGGTGCGCGTCGAACGCCTGCCGCCGATCGCTCTGGCCGCTCTCATCGCAACGCCGGTCCCCGACTACCACCCGCGGCCTGGCTGTAGGAGACCATGTCCTCGACCGCGGCAGCCAACTCCGCCGACAGCGCCCCCGGCAGCCTTCGAAGGAAGGTTTCGGACAGTGCTTGGTAGTACCAAAGTGTCCCGTCCTGACCTCCTGTGAACCGGTCATAGACGGTGAGGCCGTAGGTGCGCAGGTCGGTGCGGATCGCTCTGGCATTGTGAAGCTTGTCGGCGCAGGAAACGAGCAACACCTCGGGATCGGCATGCTGCAAGTGCGCGATGTAGCTTTCCTTCCGGGCATGCCACGGCGGCTTCGGCACGGTGTCTGCGTCGGTGCATCCCAGGACGATTGCGGCGACCCGCGGTCCGAAGCGCTCGGCGATAGCGGCAGCCTGATGGGCGCCCTGATCCTCGACAGCATCATGCAGGAGACCGGCGATGGCCTGATCCTCGTCGCCGCCGTGCTCCAGAACCAAACTCGCCACGCCCAGCAGATGCGAGATGTAGGGGATGTCGGTGCCCTTCCGGGTCTGGCGGGCATGGATGGTCAACGCGAACGCGGCTGCCGCCGACAATCGATCCCAGCGTGCCGCGCCGGTTGAATGTCCCGTACTCATCGAGTCAGCCTCCTGGTTGTGTCGGGGCATCGTGGTCACGGCGTGAAGCTGCCTTTTCTCAGGACGCGCCCCATCCACCGTCACGTTGCTTCGGATGATCTGCACCAACATGCGCGATGACGCGCAGCGCCGGCTCGCCCAATCCATAGCGCGCGCTGTCTTTGAGCGCCAAGGCATCAAAGAAGGCGATCTCGTCCTTGATGCAGTCGCGAACCTGGCGACTGGCAGATCTGCGTTGCTTGAAGCCGCCCTGATTGCCGCTTATGTTGCAGGTGCGAAGGCGTGAAAAACACCCTTTCCAACCCCACCGCGCCGACGCGGGCAAATGGAGACTACAATGCTAACCTTCTTCCTCACAGTCCTCGCCATCTCCGTCGTAATCGGCGCGGCCGGCTGGCTGACGGATGCGGTTCGGCATACGAAGCAGTATTGAAGCAAAACCGCCGCCGCACCGGATGCGGTTTCCCCGGCTCCGAAAGCTTCCCGCCGCGCGGCATGTTACTGCCTCGATCGCTGAATCGGCACTTTACCCCAACAGCCGCCGGGCAATTCCGATCACCCGATGCGCCTCCGACCATAAACCGTAAGGCTCCAGCGCATCCATCGGCGCCCACACCGCCGAGGTCACATCGGTCGCCGCCACCGGCTCCCCGGATACCCAGCGGGCGCAGAAATCCAGGATCGTGTAATGGAACTGCACCCGCCCGTCCGCATCCCGCCGGATGGTATCGACGTGGGCGCAGAAATGCAGGGGGCCGACCTCCAGGCCGCATTCCTCCATGAGTTCGCGGCGAGCGGCTTCCTCGCAGGTTTCGCCGACATCCTGAGCGCCGCCGGGCAGCGTCCAGCTTCCAAGGTTTGGCGGCTTGCCGCGCTGGCACAGCAGCACACTGTCGCCTTTGATCACCGCGATCCCGATGCCGATGATCGGCCGAGCGGGATACTCGCGATCGGTCATTTCTTCTCCGTCCCGGGCGCGGCCGGTTCGGGCGCGGCAGGCGCGGCAGGGGCGGGCGGCGGTGCGGCAGTCTCCGGAGCAGAGGGCGCCTCGGGCACAGCCGCCTGAGGCTCAACCGCAACCGGCGCTGCCGCCGCCGGCGCAGCGGCAGCGGGTGCCGCAGCCGCGGGTGGGGCAGCCTCCGCAGGCGTTGCCGGTTGCGCCGCGGCGGGAGCAGGCGGAGGCTCCGGCGCTTTCAGGTCATCGATCGCCGGCACCAGCGACTTCTCCTTCCACGACGGGACCTGGTAGCTCCAGCCGGCCAACCGGGCGGACAGCCGATCGGCCTCGGCTTTGACCTTGTCCGGACCGGAGACCGCGAACCGCGCCCACACATCCTTGTCGGCGTGCAGCAGCGTCACCTTCACCACAAGCCCGTCGAGCGTGGTGAACACCGCCTGGCCAGCCGGCTCCCCGCCCGCATCGGCATCCGCCTTGACAGACTGCAAGGTCAGCGTCTCCAGCGCGCGGGCGACGTTATCGACTTTGTACTCCTCGAGCTTCGGATGCTCCGCCGGCTTGGTCAGCGTGAACTTCCCGTCCACCCGCCCGAACACCAGCGCGTCGTCGCCGACCACGACCGAGGCGATCTTGTCCTGGCCGATATTCAGGATGTCCCGGTCCAGCCATGCCGAGGCATCGGCGTCCGCCTGAAGGCTGCCCTTCGCCAGCCAGGACTGAGTCTCATCCGGGCGGCGGACATAGACCTCATCCGGCACGTGCCCCTGGCTGCGCACCCGACGGTGCCCGACGATCACCGCCACGATCGGCTGGCCAGTGGCATCCAGCAGTCGCAGCAAATCGCCTGAAGATCCCGCGCCGTTCGGATCGTCCACGCCCAGCCGGCTGAACTCGGCCGGGTCGCCGGTGCGCGGCTCCAGCAGCCGCAGTTCGGTCAGCCCGGTCAGCACGCCGCGCAGCTTGACGTCCTGGATCGGGTAATCGTGCATCGCGGCGACGCCCCAGCCGCCATCGGTACGCTTCTCGATCACCGTCTGCTTGCCCTGATGGATGATCTCCAGCTTCGCCGCGTCATGCAGCTTCGCAGCCAACCCCGGGAACATCAGGCCGCCGCTGGAGATCGCGGTCTGCTCGCGCGGCGTCGTGGCCACACCGTAGTACCAGCCGCCCGCGACGGCCGCGGCGCCCGCGACGACCAGCGCGGCGAGAGTGAGGGCCCTCATCGGCGTGCCCTCGCGCGACGGCGTCGTTGCAGGACGCCCATGGTGATCGCCACCACGGTCAGCACCGCCGGCACCGCCACGATGGTGAAGATGCGCAACTCGGTTTCCAGGCGGGAGATGTCTCGGTTCAGCTCCAGTTGCACCGCCCGCAGCTTGCCGCGGGTCTGCAGGATGTCCTGCCGCGCGGTGTCGATGGCGGCGCGCTGTTCGGGCGTGATGACAGCCTCGGCCTTCCCGTTCTCGCCGCCGGAGCGGAGCGTGCGCAACTGCTTCTCGACATCATCCAGATGCGACTGCAACGCCTGCTGGGTTTGGCGATACTGCGCCTCCGCGTCGCTCTGCATCGCCGCCACCAGGGTGAACGGGCGGTTGGTGTCGCCGCGGGAGCGCAAGCCGATAAGCGCGTCGCTGCCGGACAGGGTGCCGATCAGGTTGGCGACGAAGGGGCCGTTGTCGGAGAACGGGGTCGCGGTCTGCTGGCCGAAGAAGTCGGCGATGCGCACCCAGAAGCGATCCGCCAGGATATCGGAGTCGGCGGCGACGACCAGGTTGGCGGGGCCATCGGTCTGCGCCTTGTGCGCCGGGAAATTGTCCGGCCGCTTCTGGTCGCCGGTCAGCGGCGGCGGCCCGGAGAAGGCGGATTTCAGCACGCCATGCACGCGCGCGGCGATGACGCGCGGGCCGCCCTCCGGCTTGAAAGCCGCGAGGATCTTGGCCGGATCGGGCACCTTCACGTCATCGACCGGGAGCAGCTCGCTGCGGTCGCTGCTGGTCAGCAGCGGGGTGAAGTCGATCCCCGCATTCGGCGCCTTGGACAGCGAGCCGGCGGACGCTACCGTCACTTGCTGCAAATCCGCCGTCGCCGGGTCGTCGTGGTTGATGCCGTCGCGGACGTTGAACCAGGCCACGTAGCTGACCGCCTGCACTTCATCATCGCCGCCCGCCCGCACGCGCCAGGCGCCGGTCAGGTCGCCGACGACTTTGGTCGGGTCGAACTGGATGCCCCAGGCGTCGAACAGAGTCTTCAGATCCGAATGCGTGTCCGTCGGCGGCATGCCGGTCTGCGACGGGGTGGAGGCCAAAGCCTCGCTCCACGGATCGACCATCGCCATCAGCTTGCCGCCGCGCATGACGAACTGGTCGATCGCATACAGCGTGGCGGGCGAGAGGTCCCGGGCCTCGGCCACCAGCAGCACCTGGATGTCCGGGTCGATCACCTGCGCATCCAGCGGCACCGTCTTGACCGTGTTGGTCTGCCGCAGCAGCACGGTGGAGGCATAGGGCTGGCCGCCCGGACCGCGGCCGCGCATCATCATCATGGTCTGCGGATCGCCGTCCAGCGGCAGCGACGACATCACCCCGACGACCGGGCGCGCCGGGTTGGACAGGTCGTAGACCAGTTTCGTCAGGTCGTATTCCAGGAAGCGCTCGCGCTCGGCCTGGAAGAACGGGATGGTCTTCTCGTCGTCCTCCAGGTTCGTTCCGGCGAGGCCGAAATAGACCTGCGAGCCGTTCTGGTCGAGCGGGACCGGCTGCAGGCCGTAGGCCATGGCGCGGTCCTCGGTGTCGCTGAACGGTTCGGGGTCGTAGAATTCCAGCTTCACCTCGCCATTCGACACGGAGGCATAGTCCTCGAGCATCTCCCGCACATGATCGGCGTAGGTGCCGTAGGCGGGGACGGTGCTGCCAAGCTGCTTCGAGTAGAACAGCCGCAAGGTCACCGGCTCCTTCAGCGCAGCCAGGATCTGCCGCGTGCCGGGTGCGAGGGTGTAGATGTGCCCCTGCGTCAGGTCGAGCTGGACGTTGGCGAGCCGGGTATCGGCGAACAGGTTGATGCCGATGGCGATCGCCGCGGCGGCGACGATGCCGATAAGGGAGAAGATCAGGCGGCGCATCGGATCAGTCCGCTTTCCGTTGGTCGACAAGAACAGTGTTCAGGAACAGGAAGAAGCCGATGAAGGTAACGAAGTAGATCACGTCGCGCAGCGAGATCAGCCCGCGGGTGAAATCGGCGAAGCGGTCGGTGATCGCCAGCCGCCGGGTGAATTCCCCCACCGCCGGGGCGGTGTGCGACAGGAAGTCGTTGACGATCGGGTTGGAGGCGACGGCGAACACGAAGCAGACCGCCACCGCCAGCACGAAGGCGATGACCTGGTTGCGGGTCAGCGCCGACATCGCAGCACCTACGGACAGGAAGGCCCCCGCGATCAGCAGGCTGCCAAGATAGCCGGAGGCGATCACGCCGTTGTCCGGGCTGCCGAGGATGTTCACCGCGATGACGAACGGGAAGGTCAGCAGCAGGGCGATCGCGCAGAACGCCCAGGCGGCGAGGAATTTCCCCAGCACCGCCTGGGTCTGGGTTATCGGCAGGGTCAGCAGCAGCTCGATGGTGCCGAGCCGGCGTTCCTCCGCCCAGAGCCGCATGGTGATGGCCGGGATCAGCAGCAGGAACACCCACGGGATGAACGTGAAGAACGGGTTCAAGTCGGCGATCCCGCGGTCGAAGAATTGGCCGAGGTTGAAGGTCAAGGCGCCTTGCAGGATCAGGAAGATGACGATGAACACGGTGGCGACCGGGGTGGCGAAGTACGCCCGGAGCTCCCGCCCGGCGATGGTGAGGATGGCGTTCATGCCGAAGCGGTCCTGATAGTAACGGCCACCGATCCCCGCGTCATGGCGGGCGCAGGCCCGCCATCCACGCCTTGCGGTGCCGGTTGAAAAGAAAGGCGTGGATGGCGGGCCTGCGCCCGCCATGACGAGGGGGTGGGTGCGTGCGCCAATCCCGACGGACAAAGAAACATCAAACCGCCCCCTCCAACGTCAGTGCCCGGAACACGTCCTCCAGCTTCCCCGACGCGTGCCGTTCCGACAGCGCTTGCGGCGTCTCATCCGCGACGATCCGGCCGCCGGCGATGATGATCGCGCGGGTGCACACCGCATCGACCTCCTCCAGGATATGCGTCGAGATCACGATCGCCTTGTTCGGCGCCATCTGCGCGATCAGCCCGCGCACTTCGTGCTTCTGGTTCGGGTCCAGCCCGTCCGTCGGCTCGTCCAGTACCAGCACGGGCGGATCGTGCAGCAGTGCCTGCGCCAGGCCGACGCGCCGCTTGAAGCCTTTCGACAGAGTCTCCACCGGCTGCAGCCGCACGCCCCTCAGCGTGGTCAGGCCGAGCGCGTGGTCCACCCGGTCAGCCAATTCCGCGCCGGTATATCCACGGATTTTTGCGCAGAAGCGCAGGAAGCCTTCGACCGACATCTCCGGGTATGTCGGCGCGCCCTCCGGCAGGAAGCCGAGCACCCGGCGGGCGGCGACGCTGTCGGTCTGAACGTCGTGATCCAGGATGCGGGCGGTCCCGGCGGTGGGGATCATGAACCCCGCCAGCATCCGCATGGTGGTGGACTTGCCGGCGCCGTTGGGGCCTAGGAAGCCGAGCACCTCGCCCCGCCGCACCTGGAACGAGACGTCGTCGACGGCGGTGAAGCCGCCGAAGCGCTTGGTCAGGCCCTCGATGTCGATCAGTGGTTCGGCCGTATCCGCCGCGCGAGTCGCCACGTTGCGTTCCCCTCAGTCTACCTCGGGCGGCGGACATACAAGAATCGCTGATCAATGCAACCCGGGCGGCGCGGGGTGACCGGAAGTTCACGCAACGTCCCACCCCGTCATGGCCCGGCTCGTCCGGGCCACCTGTCCCAGCACCTGCCGCGGTAGGTGGCCCGGACGAGCCGGGCCATGACGGGGTGGGGAAGGGGCGCCTCTAGCCGAACATTGAATCCACCGCGTCCTGCAACAGATCGGGGTTGTCCTCGATCGCCGGGGCGGCGGCGCTGGCTGCCTCGCCCTCCGGCACGATGTCGGTCAGCATCGTCTCCACCTGCTGGAGGTGCTGGATCGCGCGGCGGATGCGCTGGCCGGTGACGTCCTGGAAGGAACATGCCTCGAAGATCGCATTCACCTTCTCATTCACCGCCTGCACCGAGGCCGGATCGGCCGAACCGTCGCGCAGCCAGTCGCTGATCGCTTCCGCCGCCTCCATGATGCGGTTCGCCGCGGCCTCCGTCGCTTGCACCACGGCCTCCAGCTCCAGCCCGCTGTTGCGGGTCGCCGCGGCGGGCATGGCGATCAGGCCGGTGATTTGCTCCTTGATGCCTTTGAGCTGCCCGGACAGGTGGTTCTCGCTGAAATCCATCAGGTCCACGGTGGCGTGGATCTCGGCGCTGAGTTCGGCGATGCGGCGATCGACGAAGCTGCGCAAATCGCCCATCTCGGCCCGGATGGCCACGGTAATGGCCGCGGTGATCGCCTGCTGGATCTGGTCTGCCTGGTTTGCCACGTGCCTGTCACCCTGTCGGATAGGCGGCCATCAGACCACGCAGTGGTTAATATCAGGTTAAGGGCCGCCACCTTCGCAGCAGCAGCGCATTGCAGACCACGCTGACCGAGGACAGCGCCATCGCGGCACCCGCCACCATCGGGCTGAGATAGCCCAACGCCGCCAGCGGAATCCCCAGCGCGTTGTAGGCGAACGCCCAGAACAGCCCCTGCCGGATTTTCCGCACCGTCTGGCGGGAAACTTCGATCGCGTCGGCGACCAGCGACAGGTCGCCGCGCATTAGCGTGATCCCCGCGGTTTCCATCGCCACGTCGGTGCCGCCGCCCATGGCGATGCCGACATCCGCGGCGGCGAGGGCAGGGGCGTCGTTGATGCCGTCGCCGATCATGGCGACCGGGTGGAGGGCGGCGACGGCTTCGGCCTTGCCCTGCGGCAGGATGCCGGCCTGCACTTCGTTAATCCCGAGTTGCGCCGCCACCGCCCGGGCGGCGCCTGCCGCGTCGCCGGTCAGCATGACGGTTCGCAAGCCCATTCGGTGAAGCTGCGCGATGGCCTGTTTGGCCCCCGGCTTGATCGTGTCGGAAAAGCCCAGCACGGCTGTCGCCCGGCGTTCCGGAGCGGTTTCGGCGAGGAACGACACGGTGTGGCCGGCCTCGGTCATCGCCGCCGCATCGGCTGCCAGTGGGGCGAGGTCGATGCCGTTTTCCGCCATCAGCCGGGCGTTTCCAAGGATCAAATGGCGATTGCCGATGGTCGCCGCGACGCCCAGACCGGGCATGGTGCGGAAGTTTTCGGCGCGCGGCACGCGGTGCGCGCTGGCGGCGGTGCGGACAGCCTCGGCCAGCGGGTGCTCGCTGCCGGCCTGCAGCGCAGCGGCGTCGGCCAGCGCGTCGTTCGGCACGATGCGGGCCAGCGACGGCTTGCCCAAGGTCAGCGTCCCGGTCTTGTCGAAGGCCACCGTTTGGACGGCATGGGCGCGCTCCAGCGCCTGCGCATCGCGGATCAGGATGCCGCGGCGGGCGGCCATGCCGGTGCCGACCATGATGGCGGTGGGGGTGGCGAGGCCGAGGGCGCAGGGGCAGGCGATCACCAGCACCGACACCGCGTTCAGAACGGCGGTGCTTGCCCCGGCGCCGGCGAGCAGCCAGGCGGCCAGGGTGGCGAGCGCGATCCCGATCACCACCGGCACGAACACCGCACTTGTTCTATCCGCCAGCCGTTGGATCGGCGCTTTCGAGGCCTGGGCGTCCTCCACAAGGCGGACGATTCGGGCGAGCATGGTCTCGGCGCCGATGGCGGTGGTCTCGATGACGAGGTGGCCGTCGGTATTGATGGCGCCGGCCGTGACCGTGTCCCCGACGGTGTGGTCTGCCGGCAGGCTCTCGCCGGTGAGCATGGAGGCGTCGATGGCGCCGCTTCCTTGCGTGATGCGGCCGTCGACGGGGATGCGTTCCCCCGGGCGGACGACGATCAGGTCGCCGTGGCGGATGCGGCCGATGGGCAGTTCGGTCTCGGTGGTGCCCGTCAGCAGGCGGGCGGTGACGGGGCGGAGTTTTGTCAGCGCGGCGAGGGCCGTCAGGGTGCTGCGCTTGGCCTTGGCCTCCAGCCATTTGCCGAACAGGACGAAGGTGATCAGCAGCGCGGCGGACTCGAAATAGAGGCCGTGCGCGTGGCCGGTGGCGAGCCAGATCCAGGTGGACAGCCCCCAGGCGGCGGTGGTGCCGAGGGCGACGAGCAGGTCCATGTTGCCGGACAGGGAGCGTGCGGCGGTCCAGCCGGCTTTGTAGAAGCGGGCGCCGAGCCAGAACTGGATGATGGTGGCGAGGGCGAACTGCGCCGCGGCGGGCAGCATCAGGGCGGGGACCGCCATGCCGAGCAGCAGCGGGGCGCTGAGCACGGCGGCGGCGATCAGGTGGAGGAGGTCGGTGCGTTCCTGCGGTTTGGTGTCGGCGGGAGCGGCTTCAGGTTGGATTTCGGCGGCGGTGTAGCCGGCTTTTTCGACCGCCTTGATCAGCGCCTGGAGGTCGGGGTGGCTGGCGGTGACGCGGGCGCGCTCGGTGGCGAGGTTGACGGCGGCGGCTTCGACGCCGGGGACGCGGTTGAGGACTTTTTCCACCCGGCTGACGCAGGAGGCGCAGGTCATGCCGGTGATGGCGAGGTCGATCGTGGTGGCGCGCGCGGACATCCCGCAGGATTAGGGGGGTGGGGTCGCCGGGGGCAAGGCGGGACGAGGTTGCGGAACCTTACGCCGCCTTTGCCTGCGCCGCGATGCGGGCCAGCTTTTCGTGCCGGAACGCGCCCCAGAGGGCCGCCCCGATCGCCCCCGCATAAATCGCATCCGGATGGCTTTCGATCGGGACCGCAACTTTTGCCCGCACCATCGCCTCCTTCATCGCCGCGACAAGTCCGGCATCGAGCGCAAGGCCCCCGGTCATCTGAATCACCCCGTCCACCCCGCCAATCGTCTTCAACAGTTTCGCCAGCCGATCGGCCATGGATTCGTGAATGCCTTTCAGGATGTTCGGGGCGGTGATGCCACGCGAAACCATGTTGATGACGTCGGTCTCGGCGAGCACGGCGCAGATGCCGGACACCTTCTCGGGGTTGTCAGACTGCTTCGACAAAGTGCCAATTTCGTCCTGCGCGATGCCAAGGTAGCGCGCGATGTTTTCCAGGAACTGGCCGGAACCCGAGGCACACTGGCTGGTCATCTTGTAGCTGAGCACCTTGCCCCGTTCGTCCAGACGGATCGCCCTTCCATGCAAGGCGCCGATATCGAGCGCGGCACGGGCATCGGGGCGGAGATAGATCGCGCCGCGCGCATGCGTCGTCATCGAATAGAAATGGCCGGTATGGAACTCCAGCGATTCGCCTTCGCCCGTGGTCGCGCAATACGCCACGTCGTTCCGCGACAGACCCGCCGCCTTCAGCACGTCATCGTAGATCTGCGTTGCCAGCTTCAGCGGATCGCGCTGGCGCACCCGCTCGACGCGGCGGCCAATCCAGGTTTCCGTATCGCCATCGACATTGAACAACACGGCCTTGACCGCGCCCGTTCCGACATCGATCCCTGCGGTTATCGGCATGACTTTACTCCTGCTTCAGGCAACGACGGCGCGGCGGGCGAACTCAGCCGCGCCGAGCGCGCCGGTGTAGATCGAGTCCGGATTGATGTTGATCGTCACGTCGCCGTAGTTTTCCTTGATGAGCTTGCGCAGCTCGCGCACGGCGGCCTCGTTCTTGGCGACGCCGCCGGTGAAGGTGAATTCGTCCGTAACGCCGCCGGAGCGCGAAATGATCGAAATCGCCCGCAGGATGATCGCGCGGTGCAGGCCGGCCAGGATGTCCTCGCGCTTCTCACCGAGGGACAGGCGGTCCCGCAGTTCGGCCCCGGCGAACACGGTGCAGGTGGAATTGATCCGCGCCGGACGGTTCGATTTCATCGCCAGCGGCCCGAGTTCGTGCAGGCCCATGTTCATCTCGTCGGCGATATAGCCGAGGTAGCGCCCGCAACCGGCCGCGCAACGGTCGTTCATCTGGAAGTTCGCAACGATGCCGCTGCCGTCGATCTGGATGCCCTTGGTGTCCTGCCCGCCGATGTCGAGCACCGTGCGGGTGTTCGGATACATCATGTGCGCGCCCAGCCCGTGGCAGAGAATCTCCGATCGGATATGGTCCTTGGAGAAGGGCAGGGTGACCCGGCCGTAGCCGGTGCCGACGAGATAGGTTTCTTCCAGTTCGACGCCCAGGGTATCCTCGATCGTGCCCGGAACGTTGTTCGAGCCGTCGATCAGGTGCGGATCGATCTCCAGGACGCGGGCCATGGCGCGGCGGAACTTGTCGCTCATGCCGCCCGACGGCGGCCGGTTCTCCACGTCGATGATCGATTTGTCATAGGCATTGAGCAGGATCTCGTGCGGCACATTGGATTCTTCGGCGACAGCATCGGCGTGGACGTGGAAGCGCGAGCCCGCGATATCCCGGAAGAAATCCGACTTGCGCACCGCGCCCGGGGCGTAAAGGTCGGGTGCCTCGGCGCGCAGACGCCGGAACACCTCGTTCAACGCCTCACCCATCTTGTCGGCGACCTTGGCAAACCGTTCCGTTTGCAGCTGGCCGAGGCAGGTCTCCTCCAGGTCGCCGAGCTGTTCCAGGAATTGCACCAGACGGAAATTCCGTTCCAGTGCCCCAAGGAATGCCTGGACCAGCTCACCGTTCGCCTCGCCGGTTTCCAGCGCGCGGCGAAACAAGGTGAACCGGCCGTCGATGCGGGCTTCCTCGCTGGCCACACGCGCCGCGGTGGCGTAGTTGGAGCGGGAGTTGGTGATCCCGCGCCCGATGACGTCGCGGTTTTCGTCGAGCAGCACGGCTTTCGTGGTCGTCGAGCCGAGGTCGATGCCGATGAACGTGCGCATGATGTCTCCTCAGGCAGCGCCGCGCAAACCGGCGCGTTTCTGCTCGATCATCTGGAAATAGCTTTCCAGCCGGTTCTTGATGTTGGCGGGCGAGAAATACCGCGGATCGACGAGGTCCGTTTCGATGAACGCCGCCGGCTTGCCGGTGCGCTTCTCGACTTCCCGCATGATCAGCAACTGGCCGGCCGAGAAGCTGTTGCAGCTTTTGATCGAATTGATCAGCAGCCCGTCGGCCTGGTATTCGTCGATGTAGTTCTCCAGCATGTCCACCCGCATCGGCAGATTGCGGTTGGTGTAGACATTCAGGCAATATTCCGCCAGCGACTCCAGCGGATTGTCCGGATCATGCCGGAAGCCGAAATCGTAGGTCCCGCCAACTTTCGTGTAGCTGGAGGCGACAACGACCGCGCCCTCATCGTAGAACATCTTCCAGAACTGGCGGAAATGCGTGTAGTTCGGCGGACCCTCCACCACCAGGCGGTAACGCTCCTGCCCCATATCGCCATCCGGCGTGACCGGCCCTTTGCCCTCGGCGATGCGTTCTTCCACTTCCTGCCGCAGGAAACGATAATAGTCGATCGCGTCATCAGTGCCCCGGAACGCCCCGAAAATCGGCCCGATATAATAAATCCCCCCGAAATACGCATCGATCGGCGACGGCTTCGTCTTCGCGCTTTGCAACACCCAAACCAGATCGTCCTCCGCCACCGCGGACTTCCGCAGGAATTCGCGCAACAGATCGATATCGAACTTTACCCCGGATACCTTCTCAAGCTTCGGAATGACATCCTGCTTAAGCTGCTTCACCATGTACTTGATCATGTCCTTGGTGATTTTCCCGTCCGCCAGATACGGCGTATGGAACATGATCGTCTCACAGTTATATTGCTGCCGCAGCAGCTCGAACCACTTCATGAAGGTGAAGCAGCCGGTGTAGGACAGCAGCAGCACATCGGGGTCCGGCAGCTTGCGGCCGTTGGGACCGATATTGCCCTTTGACATCATGCCGATATCCGACTTGACGTAGGTGCAAACGTCCTCGGAATGGCCGCTCTTCTCGGCCTCCATCACGTATCCGCCGCTCTGCTTGCGCAACCCGCTCTGGATGGCGTTGACCTCCGGCAGGTTGTTGACGAAACCAAAGCACATCAACAATTCGTTCAAATTGCCGGGAACAAAGGTGGCCGCAACCTTTTCGCCGGTGGCCGGCGCGTCGGACAGGCGCTCGTAATGCCGCGCCATCATGTCCTTCTGCTTCGACATCGAAGCGTCCTTGATGATGTCGGGCACCTGCGACGCGGGGCGTGTGATGATGGTCATGCGCCACTCCACAACTTGATTGAATCAGAGAACGTTCCCGCTTGTTCACGGATGGGCTGCATCTGCCCGGAATTCTCGGCAAACTTGAAGGCGATCTGAGGCACGCCATGCTGTTTCAGAATGTCCTGCAGCATCGGGCGGTCGAGCAAAGCCGGATCGCAGAAACTGGCCATGGCAAAGATGACACCCTCGGCACGATGTCGCCGCACCGCATCGACAAGATACAGGCCCTTCTTCGCCTGATCCGGCTCGTATTTCGGCGGGGTCGAATGCGAGTCGTGCAGAAACGAACGCGCCAACGCAGCCAGCGGATCGCCATCTGTCGCAACGTCCGATCTTTCCCACCGGTTGATCAACATGAAATCGTCATCGACAATATAGCAGCCGGACAGCTCGATAGATTTTATCAAGGTCAACGGCGGCTGCTCACAGAAAGCTCCCGAAACAACCACCCGGGAATTGTCCTTGATCGGCCGTTGTTGTTGGCGAACGGACGCCAGATAATCACGGACAAGCTGGCTGTGCTCCTCCACCGGCAGGATCAGACCGGCGCGCATCAGCAGGTAAAGCTCCGAAGCAGGAACATTCCAGGGTTCATCCGTCCGCAGTTCATAAGCCTCCCGCACCAGGCGGCGGTTTTCGTTGAACAGAATAATCGACGCCCGGATCGCTTCATCCGTCACCGGCCGGCCGGTAATCTCCGCCAGCCACTCGCGAATTTCATTCAGTTCGCTGCGGTAGAACTCGCCGCCGACATCGTCCTCGAAATTCTGCGGCAGATCGACATAACGCGTGCCGACATTCGGAAACATCAGCTTCCACATGCCCGACAGGTTGCGGATGACATCGCAGATCGAGGGAAACAGCATCCCATCGACGAAATCGATGCGTCCCGAAACGCCGAGCTCGATCGTCGAGCGTGGAATGCGGCAGATATAGCTTTGGTAATAGGCGTCGCCATGAATCACTTCAAGCTGATCGCCGCCGCCAAGAATTCCCAATGGCAAGGCGCCGGCCGCATGGATAAGTTCGCGCGGCACGTAATACGGCATATAGCCGACGACCTTGCGCCCCGGCTTCGCCGCCTTCCAGGCCCGCACCGTTTCGAAATGCAAATCGGTGAACAGCTCTTCGCAGCGCTGAATGATGCCGGCCGTAGCGGATATCGTTACATCGAGCATATCACACATCCTTCCAACGCGCCGGGCGCTTTTCCAGGAAAGCCTGAAGTCCCTCGACAGCATCGTGAGTCGGCATCAGTTCGCGCAGGTAGATCGCCTCGACCGCGGCCAGTTTGGCCGCTACCCGTTCGATCGTGCCATGACGGGCGGCGCGGGTCGCGAACCGCAACGAACCAGCGCTTTTCGGCACCAGATGGCGGTCGAAATACTCCAGCGCGGCCGCCTCCGGATCCTCCGCCACCCTATTCACCAAACCGACCCGAAAAGCCTCCGCCGCATCGATCGATCGTCCCGACAACAGCAAATCTTCAGCCGCTGCAAGACCGATCCGTTCCGGCAAGAAACACGATGCCGCCGGTGCGAAAACGCCTATGACGATTTCCGGCTGGCCGAACCGAGCGTCCGGGGCGGCAAAAAGAAGATGACCCGCACCGGCCAATTCCAATCCACCGCCGAGGCACTGGCCGCGCACCGCTGTCAGCACCGGAACCGGCGAAGCGAAAATCCGCAGCACCAGACGGTGGAAACCGGCAAGCATCGCAGCGCATTGATCCGGCAGATGCTCCTCGATCGATGCGCCGAAACTGAAATGCGGCCCGCTCGCGTCCAGAAGGATGCCGCGCAATTCGGCAGCACCCCCGTGCCGTTCGAATGCGTCCTCGATCGCGCCGACAAGTTCCGCGTCCAGCACATTGGCCTTCGGGCGATCGAGGCGAAGGCGCAACAGCCGCCCTTCACGTTCGAACCAGACTTTAAGGGGGCCGCTCATCCCGCGTGGCTCCGGGGAATCAGTTCTTCGATCATCGCCTCGGTCCAGGGCTCGCCTTGGGCGAGCCGCTGGCGCAGCGCAACGAAATCGATTTCACGATCGTTCTTGGGGCCTTCGTTGAAGGCGCGGAACCCTGTGCGGGCTTCGGCCATCATGTTCAGCGCCAGCCAGGCGCGGCTGTTTTCCTTGTTGCGGTTCCACGCATCGATCTTGGGCTTGCGCAGTTCCTCAAAGCTCTTGGTCAGGCATTCGGGGAAGGTCGTCATCAGCTTGGTGCACAACGCTTCGACCTTGGAGTCGAGCAACGACAGATCGACCACGCCGCGCGCCAGCACGGCCTTTCCTTCAGCCAGCGCCTCACCTGTTAAAGGCTCGCCGTGAACGATGCGGCCATACTCGTCCAGATAGCGCTTCGTTTCGACCAACGGGTTGGCGACGAACGCGCCATCGACCTTCAGTGCCGGAACGATATCCAGAACGACCCCCAGCCGGTATGCCTTGTGGGCCGACCAGGGCTCGCACAGGGTACCTGATTCCATGGCGCGTTCGGCGCCGACCATCAAGGGAAGGAAATCTGTTGCGCCACCGATCGCAGCGGAGCCATGCTTCGGGCCGGCCTGGCCGAAACGAGCCAGATCCTGCGAAATCGTGAAATCGCAGGCCATGCCGATTTCCTGGCCGCCGCCGATGCGCATGCCGTTGACGCGCGCGATCACCGGTTTGTCGCAGGCCAGGATCGACGACACCATGTCGTTGAACAGCCGCATGTACTGCCGGTATTCCTGCGGATTGCCCGCGTAATATTCCGCGTATTCCTTGGTGTTGCCGCCGGTGCAGAACGCCTTGTCGCCAACTCCGGTAAACACCACCGCAACGACGTCGCGGGCATGCGAAGCGGTCCGGAAGGCGCGGATGACACCCTTCACCATATCGGTCGTGTAGGAATTGAACTGCGCCGGGTTATCCAGCCAGATCCAGGCATTGAACAGCCCCGGAACGACCCTGCCATCCGCGCGATGGGCCGGACGTTTCTCATAGATCACGCCGGGGGAAGGCTCGAAGGCGACGACATCGTGGTCGACAAGATGGGACATGGTGAATGATCCTGTCACTGCTGCGGAACGAGCACGGCGCGGCGCGTCAGCTTGTGCGCGTGCGCCTGCCCGAAAACCTCGTTGATACTGTCAAGCGGATGCTGTTCGACGAACGATGCGAGATCGATCTTGCCGTCCAGCACCAGATCGAGCGCGGCGGGATAAAGCTCCGGCGGGCAGCCCCAGTTTCCGATCGCCCGCGCATCGAACGCCATCAGGTTGGACAGCCGCACTTCGATGCGGTCCATGGTGAAGCCAACGACGCACAGCGTCGCGCCGTAGGTCAGCAGCCCGAACGCCGTGGTCTGGCCCGCGGCGGTCCCGGAACATTCAATGATCGTCCATTCCGTCAGGGGCAGGCCGCCGGCCTTGCAGAATTCGGCGATCTTCGCTTTCAGGCCGCGAAGGTCGTGCTCGCGGGCATTCAACACAAGGCTGGCACCGAAACGGCCGATGGCATCCAATTTGACCGGATCGACATCGATCGCCACCACCGTTGCGCCGAACGCACTGGCGATCTGCGCCGCATAGCCTCCGACGCCGCCGATGCCGATGACGATCGCGACGGACCCGGGCGCTACTCCGGCACGCAGCACGGCCTGATACGGGGTCGTTACCGCATCCGCCACAACGCTCACATCCCCCAGGGTCAACCGCCGATCGGCCAGGCGGGATTCATCGACGGGGCAAAGGCCGCGGGCGGGAACGACGATATGGGAGGCGAATCCACCCTGGATATCGTTTCCCGGCATCGCCTGCTTGCGGCAGATATTCGGCCGGCCGCGCTTGCAGGTGTCGCAAACGCCGCAGGGCAGCACGGCCGGAATGATCACGGGGCGGCCGAGCCAGGACTCCGCCCCCGCCCCCGCGGCGGCGACGCGGCCGGAGATTTCGTGCCCGAGCGTCAGCGGCAAAGGATGATTGGTGCGAACGCCGTCATAAAGATAGCCCAGATCGGTGTGGCAGACGCCGCAACCGGCGACCGCGACGACGACTTCGCCGTCCCCCGGCGCCGCGGTGAAAGCCTCGCGGACCAGCGGTTGGTTGACCGCCGTCATGATCCAGCGATGTGCTTCGATGCCGTTCGGCATTTCGCTTCCCCAGTTTTTTGTCGCCCGCGATCAGTCTGCGCGGCGTTTATGGTGGTATATTAGTATGGGAATACCGGAAATGCAAGCGGGAATTTACAGGCCCGATCAAGTCCATTAATGTAAAGTACGTACGAGATCAAAAAGCGACGAAGCCACCGCCGGGGGCGCAACAAACCGCGCCCCCGAACCAACGTCTACCCGCCGTAATACACCGAATCGCCCAGATCCTTCATCTCCAGGATCGCCGCATCGGCGCGGCCCGTCGGCGGGGTCTTGACGTAAGCCTCTGTTACCTCGGCCACGACGATGTGGTGATCGCCAAGTTCAACGATCTGCTTCACCGTCAACTCGACAGCCGCGATCGCCGCCTCCAGGATCGGCGCCCCGTTGGCACCCGCATGGAAGTCATGGCCGGACAGCTTCCCGTCCTCCAGCTTGGCCGGCTTGAAGAACGTGAAAGCCAGACCTTTGTGGTCCTTCCCGAGAATGTTCAGCGCGAACTTGCCGGTGCCCTTGACCACGGTATGTGCGCCGGAATCGGCCTTGACGCCAACCACGACGAGCGGCGGCCCGAACGACCCCTGCGTCACCCAGTTCACCGTCGCCGCGCCGATATTGCCCTTCCCGTCGTCCGCGGTCAGGACATAGATCCCGTACGGGATCATGCGAAGTGCGGTCTTCTTGGCCTCAGCGTCCATCGGAGTCCCCTTGTATAGAAAGGGGCCAGCTTATAGCCGAACCGATCGCGGTGGAAGGCGGCGCCTAAAGCGCCTCGGTGTCCAGCGCATACCCCGCCGTCCGCACCGTCCGCACCACGTCCAGCTCCTCCGGCCCGTTGATCGACTTGCGTAGCCGGCGGATATGCACATCCACCGTGCGCGGCTCGACATGGATGTCCGGCCCCCAGACCGCGTCCAGCAGTTCCTCGCGTGAGAACACCCGGCGCGGGTGCTGCATGAAGAACTCCAGCAGGCGGAACTCCGTCGGCCCCAGGTGCAACCGCCGATCGTTACGGGTAACGCGATGGGAGGCAAGGTCCATGGCGATGTCGTGGAACGCCAGCAGCCCCTTCACCGGCACCGAATTGGACCGGCGCAGCAACGCCCGCATGCGCGCCAGCAGCGCCTCGATGTTGAACGGCTTGGTGATGTAATCGTCCGCGCCGGTGTTCAGGCCACGCACTGCGTCCTGGTCCTCGGTCCGCGCGGTCACCATGATCACCGGCAAATCCCGCGTCGCGGCCTTGCGGCGGATCTGGCGGCAGACCTCGATGCCGGACATCACCGGCAGCATCCAGTCCAGCAGAACCAGGTCGGGCTGCTGTTCGGCGATGCGGGTCAGGGCCTCCTGGCCGTCGCCGGCCTCATCCACCCGGAAACCTTGTTTCTCCAGGTTATAGCGCAGCATTGTCGCCAGCGGCGCTTCATCCTCGACAACCAGGACCAGCGGCTTTGGCAGGCTCGATACACTGTCAAGCATCACACTCTCCTGCAAGCTATTCTTTGACGCGGATCACGGCATAGGCCGACGAATCGCCTTTCGGACGTGTATCCGGCAGCACTTCGCCTTCTACCGCGTAGTAAATCGTCTCGGCAATATTGGTCGTATGGTCGCCGATGCGTTCCAGGTTCTTGGCGATGAACAGAAGATGCGTGCAGGGCGTGATATTGCGCGGATCTTCCATCATGTAGGTGATCAGCTCGCGGAACAGGGCGTTGTAGATGTCGTCCACCACCCGGTCCGAGCGCCAGACCTCGATCGCCTTTTCGGTATCGCTGGTGCCGATGGCATCGATGATCGTCTTCAACTGCTCCTGCACCATCTGCCCCATGTGCGCGAGCCCGGTCAGCGAATAGGGCAGGGTATACTGCCCGAGCACGATGCTGCGCTTGGCCACGTTGGCGGCATAGTCGCCGATACGCTCCAGGTCGCCGGTGATCTTCAACGCTGCGACGATCCGTCGCAGATCGCCCGCCATCGGCTGGCGCAGCGCCAGCATGCGGATGACGAACTGCTCGACCTCGCGTTCCAGCAGGTCGACCTTGGGGTCTTCCTCGACCGCCCGGGTCGCGGCGTTGCTGTCCCGGTTCATGATCGCCTCGGACGCCAGCGCGACCTGGCTTTCGACGATGCCGCCCATCTCGGTCAGCATGTCGCGCAGCCGCTTCAGGTCAGCATCGAAACTTTTGACCAGGTGTTCGGTCGAATCGGACATCTGCCTGATGATTCCTTCCTGTTCAGCCGAATCGGCCGGTGACGTATTCCTGAGTCCGTTTCTGTTTCGGCGCAGTGAAGATCTGCACCGCCGGCGCGCACTCCACCATCTCCCCCAAATAAAAGAACGCCACCTGATCGGCGCAGCGCGCGGCCTGCTGCATGTTGTGGGTGACGATGGCGATGGTGAAGTCGTGCTTCAGTTCGTCGATCAGTTCCTCGATCTTCAGCGTGCTGATGGGGTCCAGCGCGCTTGTCGGCTCATCCAGCAGGATCACTTCCGGCCGCACCGCGATGGTCCGGGCGATGCACAGGCGCTGCTGCTGCCCGCCCGACAGGCCCATGGCGGAGGTGTGCAGACGGTCCTTCACTTCGCCCCAGAGTGCGGCGCGGGTCAGCGACCATTCGATTCGCTCTTCCATCGCGGACTTCGACAGCTTTTCATGCAATTTGACGCCGAATGCAATATTTTCGCTAACGGTCATCGGAAATGGGGTCGGCTTCTGGAACACCATGCCGATGCGGGCGCGCAGCGAGTTCACGTCCACTTTCGCGTCGATGATGTTGCTGCCGTCCATCATCACCTGGCCGGTGGCGCGCTGCCCGGGATACAGGTCGTACATCCGGTTCAGCACGCGCAGAAGCGTCGATTTGCCGCAGCCGGACGGGCCGATCATTCCGGTAACCTGACGTTCCGGCAGGTCGAGGTTGATGCTCTTCAGCGCGCGGTGGTCGCCGTAGAAGAAATCCAGGTTGCTGATCGCGAGGCGCGCCGCGTTGATGGTCGCGGCGCCGTGGCCCTTGACGCCGCTGAAGCTTGGTCCAGTCCCCTGGGATGCGGTTGTGGCACTCATGGACACCTCATTTTGCTCCGCGCAGCAGAAACCGTGCCGCGATGTTGATGGCCAGCACGCCGAAGGTAATCAGCAGCGCACCAACCCAGGCGAGCTGGACCCAGTCGGAGAAGGCCGAACCGGCGTATTGGTAGATGGTAACCGGCAGGCTGGCCATGGGCTTGCCCAGGCTGAGCGACCAGTTCAGGTTGCCCAGGCTGGTGAACAGCAACGGGGCGGTTTCCCCGGCGATGCGGGCGACCGCCAGCAGGATGCCGGTGGCGATGCCCTGCCGGGCGGCGCGGTAGCAGACCAGGACGATCATCTTCCACTTCGGCGCGCCCAGGCCGATGACGGCTTCGCGCAGGGTGGAAGGGATCAGCCGCAGCATGTCCTCGGTGGTGCGAACGACGATCGGGATGACGATCACCGCCAGCGCCAGGCAGCCGGCAAAGCCGCTGAAGCCGCCAAACGGCGAGACGGCAAGCTCGTAGACGAACAAGCCGATCAGGATCGACGGCGCGGACAGCAGCACGTCGGAAACGAACCGCACGGCGTTGCCGATGACGGAGCCGGTGGCGTATTCCGCCAGGTAGGTGCCGACCATCAGGCCGATGGGGGTGCCGATGGCGGCGCCGAGAAGGGTCTGGATCAGGCTGCCGATGATGGCGTTGAGCAGCCCGCCGTTCGATCCCGGCGGCAGGGTGGAGGTGGTGAAAACCGTCAGCGACAGCCCGCCCAGCCCGCGATACAGCAGGGTGAACAGGATCGACGCCAGCAAGGCCAGGCCGATGACCGTGGCAATGATGCACAGCACCTTGACGGTGATGTTGGAAAGGCTTCTGCGGCGGCCCAGCGAGCGGGAAACGCGCTCGTCCCTGGCCGGGCCGGGTAGGGCGGCGGTGGTCGCGCTCATGTCTTCAGCCTCGGGCGCAGCAGGACGCGGGAGATCGCCAGCACGATGAAGGAGATCACGAACAGGATGAAGCCCAGCGCCAAAAGCGACGACAGTTTCAGGGTGCCGGCCTGGCTTTCCGGAAACTCCAGCGCCACCAGTGAGGCGATGGTGTTGCCCGGGCCGAACAGGGAGGAGGTGATCCGGTTGGTGTTGCCGATGACGAAGGTGACCGCCATCGTCTCACCGAGCGCGCGGCCGAGGCCCAGCATGATGCCGCCGACGACGGATACGCGGGTGTAGGGAATAACGATCGAGCGCATCACCTCCCACGTCGTGCAGCCCAGCCCGTAGGCGGATTCCTTGAATACCGGCGGCACGGTTTCGAAGACGTCGCGCATGGTGGCGGCGATGAAGGGGATAACCATCACCGCCAGGATCAGCGAGGCGGTCAGGATGCCGGTGCCGAAGGGCGGTCCCTGGAACAGGGTGCCGATGTACGGAACGTCGCCCAGGTTGTCGATGATGGGCGGCTGGATGTACTGCGCCATGATCGGGACGATGACGAAGAAGCCCCACATGCCGTAGATGATCGAGGGCACGGCGGCGAGCAGCTCGATCGCGGTGCTGACCGGGCGGCGGAACCAGACAGGTGCGATTTCGGTCAGGTAGAAGGCGATGCCGAACGCCAGCGGCACCGCCACCAGCAGCGCCAGCACCGCGGTGACGACGGTGCCGAAGATCGGCACGGCCGCGCCGTAGATGTCCTGCACCGGATCCCAGTCGTCGTCGATCAGGAAGTAGGGGCCGAACGCCTGGAACGCCTTCATGCCGCCCAGGAACAGCACGACGATGATGGCGCCGAGCAGCAGCAGCACGAACAGGCCGGACGACTTCGCGACGGCGGCGAAGATGGCGTCGCCGGGACTGGTTCTCGGCCGGGAGGATGGCTTGGTTGCGGTGTCAGCCTGCGGCACAATGGTTTCCTGGTTAGGCATGAACGGACCTGGGTCCGGAGCGGCCGGTCCCCGGCGCCACGGCCGGGACATGCCCGGCCGTGGCGGTCAGGGTCATCAGGGTGAATATATCGGCTTTCCGTCCGGGCCGAGAATATTGGCATGCCACGCGGTCCGCACGGCGGCCTTCACAGCCTCCGGCAGCGGCACGTATTCCAGGGACAGAGCCGACGCGTCGCCGTTCTTGTAGGCCCAGTCGAAGAACTTCATCACCGTGGCGGAGCGGGCCGGATCGGCCGGGTCCTTCGGCAGCTCAACGAAGGTTGCCGAAACGATGGGCCAGCTCTTGTCGCCGGGCTGGTCGATCAGGTTGACCGCGAAGTTCTTGGCGTTGGCCCAGTCGCCGTTCGACGCCGCGGCTTCGAACGCCTCCATGGTCGGGGTGACGAAGTGGCCGGCCTTGTTGCGAAGCTGCACGGTGACCAGGTTGTTCTGGCTGGCATAGGCATACTCGACATAGCCGATGCCGCCGCGGGTGTTGCGGACGGTGGCTGCGACGCCGTCATTGCCCTTCGCACCCGATCCGGCCGGCCACTTCACGCTGGTGCTCGCGCCAACCCTGTCCTTCCAGGAGGGGCTGACCGCGGACAGGTAGGACGTGTAGACGAAGCTGGTGCCCGAGCCGTCGGCGCGGTACACCGGGGCGATCGCGATGTTCGCCAATGCGACGCCTTGATTGGCCTCGACCAGCTTGGGGTCGTTCCACTTGGTGATCTTGCCTTCATAGATGTCGGCGAGCAACTCGGCCGGCAGCTTGAGCTGATTCGATGCCACGCCCGGAATGTTCACGATCACCACGACCGAGCCCATCACCGTAGGGAATTGCAGCAGCTTGCCGGATTCCAGCTTCTCGGGCGCCATCGGCGCGTCGGAGGCGCCGAAATCGACGGTGCGCTGGAGGATCTGGTTCTGGCCGCCGCCGGAGCCGATGGCCTGGTAGTTCAGCTCGACGCCGATCGCGGCCTTCGCCTGCTCGCCCCACTTGGTGTAAACGGGGGCCGGGAATGTCGCACCCGCGCCGGTGATCTGCTGGGCCTGCGCCGAGCCCGCGGCTACGGCAAAACCGGCCAGGCCAAGGGCCAGGGCCGCCAGGGCAATCTTCATCTAGGTTCTCCTCAGGAGTCGGTGCGCCAAGCGCGGCGGCACCCTAGGCGGGGGCAGTGACTGCCATATTGCATTTTTGTGACGGTTGGATGACAGCGGGCCTTGGTGTCTGCGCCGGCCGGCCCCTGCGATCCGGACTTGACGAATATCATTCTCTCCCGCCGTCCGGTGCCGATTTTGGCTATGAAATCCGCGGCAACATGGGATACAATAATCCGGCTATGAATGAGTTCCTGCGCCACCGATGCCTACTGGAATTTAACGTATCATCGTCGCGGTTGGCTAACAGCCGCTTCGTCGCCTCGTCCGGAATGACGGGATCACTTCGCGCCAACGGGAGGAACGTAGCATGGATGCTGCTGATATCGTAACCGACGGAATCAGGAATCGGCAGCTCGCCGACTGGGTCAACGACATGACCCGGCTCTGCAAGCCCGACAATGTGCACTGGGTTGACGGCTCGGAGCGCGAATACGACGAACTCTGCCAGCAGATGGTCGAGGCCGGAACGTTCATCCGCCTCAATCCGGAAAAGCGGCCGAATTCCTATCTTGCGCGGTCGCATCCATCCGATGTGGGCCGGGTCGAGGACCGTACATTCATCTGCTCGGTGAACGAGCAGGATGCCGGCCCGACGAACAACTGGGCCGCCCCGGCCAAGATGCGTGCGACGTTGAACGCGGCGTTCGACGGCTGCATGCGTGGCCGCACCATGTACGTCATTCCCTTCAGCATGGGCCCGCTCGGCTCGCCGATCGCCAAGATCGGCGTGCAGATCACCGATAGCCCCTATGTCGTGGTCAACACCCGGATCATGACGCGCATGGGGCGGCAGGTGCTGGACGTGCTCGGCGACGGGCCGTTCATTCCGTGTATGCACTCCATCGGCGCGCCTCTGGCTCCGGGGCAGGCCGACGTGCCGTGGCCCTGCGAGCCCGATATCCAGAAGAAGTATATCGTACATTTCCCGGACACCTACGAGATCTGGTCGTATGGCTCCGGCTATGGCGGCAACGCGCTGCTCGGCAAGAAATGCCTGGCGTTGCGCATCGCCTCGGTAATGGCCCGCGATGAGGGCTGGCTGGCCGAGCACATGCTGATCATGGGCATCCACAACCCGAACGGCGAAAAGACCTATCTCGGCGCCGCGTTCCCGAGCGCCTGCGGCAAGACCAACCTGGCGATGCTGGTGCCGCCCGCCTCGCTTGAGGGCTGGAAGGTCACCACCGTCGGCGACGACATCGCCTGGATCAAGCAGGGCCCCAACGGGGAACTGAGGGCGATCAACCCGGAGGCCGGATTCTTCGGCGTGGCGCCGGGCACCAATGCGCAAACCAATCCGAACGCCATGGCGAGCTGCTCACGCAACTCGATCTTCACCAACACGGCGTTGACCGATGACGGCGACGTCTGGTGGGAAGGCATGACCGACAAGCCGCCCGCCCACCTGATCGACTGGACGGGCAAGGACTGGACCCCGGACGCCGGCCGCCCGGCCTCGCATCCGAACGCCCGCTTCACCGCGCCGGCGGGTCAGTGCCCCTCGATCGACCCCGACTGGGAGAATCCGGCGGGGGTGCCGATCAGTGCGATGGTATTCGGCGGGCGGGCGAGCAAGAACATGCCGCTGGTGTTCCAGGCCTTCAACTGGAGCCACGGCGTCTATCTCGCCGCGACGATGGGGTCCGAGGCGACAGCCGCGGCCATCGGCGTGACGCAGACGCGGCGCGACCCGATGGCGATGCTGCCGTTCTGCGGCTACAACATGGCGGACTATTTCTGCCACTGGCTCAACATCGGTCGCGTCGTCGCCAATCCGCCGCGCATCTTCCGGGTCAACTGGTTCCGCAAGGACGCGGACAACCACTTCCTGTGGCCCGGTTTCGGCGACAACATGCGCGTGCTGAAATGGATCGTCGACCGGGTGCGCGGACGCGGCTACGCGGTCGAAAGCCCGATCGGATGGATGCCGCGGCTGGAGGACATCGACTGGCGCGGACTCGACTACTCGCCCGAAACGTTCTACGAGCTGATGGCCGTCGGGCGCGAGGCCGGGGCTGTGGAAGCCCATTCGCACGAGGAACTGTTCGACCGGTTCTTCGATCGCCTGCCGAAAGAATTCATCTTCGAGCGGGAGCTGCTGCGGTCGCGGCTATGGCGTTCGCCCGACCGGTGGGAGCTGGCGCACGAACGGTAGCGGAGACGGGCGCCGACCTGCGTCCCTCCGTCATGGCGGGCGCAGGCCCGCCATCCACGCCTTTGCCGCGATCAGCACTGCAAGGCGTGGATGGTCCGCCTACGCGGACCATGACGATGTGGCGGCGGTGCACGGCCAGTACATATGTGTACCAAAACGAAACTCCACCGCCCGCGAACCTCAATTACCCACCGAATTTCACGTTTGCGCTATGGACTAACCCCATGATCCAAGGCACAATCCGGCCGTCTGTTTGATAAGCGCCGCAAGGGCGTAAGCAACGGGCAGGAACTCCGGACCGGCATCTCTGATGCATCTTTGGCAACGCAAACTTCAGGAGCATCGATGCAAGTCATCACGTGCGATATCGTCGTCGTCGGCGGGGGCGGAACAGGACTGCGGGCTGCCATAGCCATCGCGGAATCCGATCCAAAGCTGACGGTGGCGCTGGTTTCGAAAGTCGTGCCGATGAGAAGCCACACCGTGGCCGCCGAAGGCGGCGCTGCCGGTGTGATCCGCGGCGACGATACGCTCGACAATCATTTCAACGACACCGTTTCCGGCGGCGATTGGCTGTGCGACCAGGACGCGGTGCAGTATTTCGTTGAGCATTGCGTCGAGGAACTGGTCCAGCTCGAGCATTGGGGCTGCCCCTGGAGCCGCAAGGACGACGGCAACATCAACGTCCGCTTCTTCGGCGGCATGACCGTGCAGCGCACCTGGTTCGCCGCCGACAAGTCCGGCTTCCATATCCTGCACACCTTGTTCCAGACCTCGATCAAGTATCCCGGCATCCAGCGCTACGATGAATATTTCGTTGCAGACCTGATCCTGGAGGATGGCCGCGTCCGCGGCGTGCTGGCGATCGAGGTCGCCACCGGCGAGATCGTCCTGTTCGAGGCCAAGGCGGTGATCCTCGGCACCGGCGGCGCGGGGCGCGTCTATCGCCAGAACACCAACGCCGGCATCGTCACCGGCGACGGCATGGGCCTCGCGTATCGCCACGGCGCGAAGCTGCGCGACATGGAATTCGTGCAGTATCACCCGACCTGCCTGCCCGGCTCCGGCATCCTGATGACCGAGGGCTGCCGCGGCGAGGGCGGCATCCTGACCAACAAGGACGGCTACCGTTATCTCCAGGACTACGCGCTCGGGCCGCTGGATCCGTGGCCGCGTCCGAAAGCGATGGAACTCGGGCCGCGCGACCGCCTTTCGCAGGCGTTCTGGCACGAGGACCAGAAGGGCAACACGTTCCAGACGCCGCTGGGCACCGCCGTCAACCTCGACCTGCGGCACCTGGGTGAAAAGAAGATCCTGGAGCGGCTGCCGCTGATCACCGAGGCGGCGCGGGTGTTTGCCGGCGTCGATCCGGTAACCGATCCGATCCCGGTGCGGCCGGCGGTGCACTACACGATGGGCGGGGTCTACGCCAACATGACGGAGACCGAGGTCCCCGGCCTGTACGCGGCGGGCGAATGTTCCAGCGTCGGCATCCACGGCGCCAACCGGCTCGGCTCGAATTCGCTGGTGGAGATCATCGTGTTCGGCAAGGTCGCCGGGGAGCGCGCCGCCGCCTATGCGCGCACCGTGAAGGACGGGTCGTCCGCCGGGGTTCGCCAGCAGGCGGAAGAATCCGCGTCGCGGCTGCTCGCGCTGCTGAAGAACGACAAGGGCGAACGCGTCGCGACGTTGCGCAACGAAATGGGCGACGCGATGGAGACCGGCGTCGGCATCTACCGCAACGCCAGCGGCATGAAGACCGCCTACGAAAAGATCGCCGAGCTGCGGGCGCGCTACCGGGCCGGCATCGCGCTGGACGACCACAGCCGATCATTCAACACCGAATGGCTGACGACGATCGAACTCGGCTTCATGCTGGAGGTCGCCGAGGCGATGGCGCATTCGGCGTATAACCGCAAGGAATCGCGCGGCGCGCATGTGCGGCTGGACGAATACTCGACGCGCGACGATGACAAATTCCTGCAGCATTCGCTGGCGACCTACACCGGCGAGGGCCCGCCCGCGATCAGCTACCAGCCGGTGACCATCACCAAGTCGCAGCCGAGGACCCGCAGTTACGGCGGCGCCGGCAAGCAAGCCGTAATGACCTGATCGGGGACAGACATGACCGCCGAGACCAACACCCGAACCATCGAGATCGACGTCCTTCGCTATGATCCGGACACTGAGGCCCCGCCGCGCTACCAGACCTACAAGGTGCCGTTCCAGCACGACACCTCGGTGCTGCAAGGCTTGCAGTATATCAAGGACAACCTGGACGGCACGCTGACCTTCCGCTGGTCGTGCCGGATGGCGATCTGCGGCAGTTGCGGCACCATGATCAACGGCATTCCGCAGTTGTCGTGCCATACGTTTCTGCGCGACTACTGGCCGAAGAAGCTGCGGATCGATCCGCTGGAGCACTTCCCGATCATCAAGGACCTGGCGATCGACCAGACCGACTTCCTGAATAAGCTGGATTCGGTGAAGCCCTACCTGATCCCGAAGCAGGAGAAACCGATTTCCGAGGGCGCCTATCTGCAAACGCCGAAGCAGATGGAGCAGTACTACAACTACTCGCAGTGCATCAACTGCTTGTTGTGCTATGCCGCCTGCCCGCAATACGGGCTGACGCCGACGTTCACCGGCCCCGCCGCCCTCGCCCTGCTCCATCGTTACAACGCCGATTCCCGCGACGTGGGCTGGTCGGCGCGCAGCGATGTGCTGAACTCGGAAGATGGCGTCTGGCGCTGTACGCTGGTGGGCTATTGCTCAGAGGTGTGCCCGAAGAACGTCGATCCGGCGCACGCGATCAACCAGAACAAGGTCAACAGCACCTTGGATTACTTCGGCGTGCTGAAGCTTCTGTCCACCGTGGGGTTAGGCAAATGAGCGGACGTTTCAAGCCTGCGGTTAAAACCTACACCAGGCCGGTGACCGGCGGATGGTGGAAGGAGAACCCGTTCTACATCTGGTACACACTCCGCGAACTGACAGCCGTGGGTGTTTTCCTCTACGGGGTCGTCCTGGTAACCGGGGTTGTCAGCCTTGGCATCGGAGAGAACGCCTACAATGCCTGGCGCGCCGCACTGACGACCTGGACATCGCTGATCTTCCACCTGATCCTGTTCGCATTGCTCGTTTATCACAGCTACACCTGGTTCAAGGTGATGCCGAAGACGACGCCGCAAATCCCGATCGCCCCGCAAACGATCGTCAGGACCGGCGTCGCCGTCACGACGGCCTTGTCGCTGGTGATTGTCGCCGTCCTGTTTGGAGTCACGAGATGAAACGCGCCAACGATCCGATCTTCTGGTCGAGCTTCGGCGCCGGTGGCATGCTGTCGGCGCTGCTCGGCCCGGTGCTGATCTTCATCACCGGCATCGCGGTGCCGTTCGGCTTCATCCTGCCGAAGAGCACATTGAGCTATGCCAATGCGCTGGCGTTTGCGCAGAATCCCATCGGCAAGCTGTTCCTGTTCGCGGTGATCCTGCTGTTCCTGCTGCATGGCGCGCACCGGCTGCTGCACAGCCTGCATGATTTCGCCATCCATGGCGGTCCGCGTGAAAAGCTTTGGTTCTACGGGGTGCCGCTGACGCTGACGTTCGTGGCGCTGGTTGAACTGCTGCTGGTTGGTTTCTAGGCTGCAACTTGCGGCCCGGGTAAAGGATCGGGCGGAGAAGGATTGCAGGGCCGCCTCCGCCCTCACCGCCCCCCGGGCCTGTCCCGGCCATGACGGTGAGGGCGGTGCGGCCGAAAATTGTCTTTGCGCAAAGGCCGTCACCTGTTCAAGATAGACCCGCCTCGGCCGTTGGCCGGGACCGCGGCGTAACCCCGGGAGGTCAAGCATGATCGAAAAAGAATTCAAGCTGGGGCAGGAATTTCCCCGGATCGACTTCGAAACCTGGCGCGCGGCGGTGGAGAAAGAGGTCAAGGCGCCGTTCGAAAAGCGCATGGTTTCCCAGACCTACGAAGGTTTCGCGCTGCAGCCGCTGTATACCGAAGACCTCGTCCCCACAGGGGGCGATCCGTCCGGCCTTCCCGGCTTCCCGCCCTATATCCGCGGATCGAGTCCCCTCGGCGCCACCGTCGCCGGCTGGGACATCAGGCAGGAGCACGCTGAACCCGATCCGGCCGAACTGAATGCGCATATTCTGGACGACCTGACGAATGGCGTGACCTCTGTCGTGCTGCAGTTCGACGCAGCCGCCGCCTCCGGCCTGGATGCGGACGATGCGCGCGCCGCGGCGCTGTCCGGGAAGGGCGGCGCGATCATCCAGACGACCGATGATGTCCGCCGGGCGTTGGATGGGGTCCTGCTCGATGTCGCCGGGGCTTGGCTCGAAGCCGGCAGCGCCGCGGTTCCGGCCGCCGCGCTGTATGTGGCGGCGGCGAAGCAGGCGGGGGTGGGACTGGACCGCTTGCTGGGTTCGTTCGCCTCCGACCCGCTCGGCACATTGGTGCATGAAGGCGCGTTGCCGGTGCCGCTGGAGACGGCGCTGAAGCAGACAGCCGATCTGGCGGCGTGGACGGCTGCGAACGCGCCGCGATTGACGTCGGTGCTGGTGTCTACCAAGGCGTATCACGACGCGGGCGCGACCTCCGCCCAGGACCTGGCGTTCCTGCTGGCGACGGGCGTGGAGTACCTGCGGGCGCTGACCGCATCGGGGCTGGATGTCGATACCGCGGCGCGGCAGATCACCTTCAGCATCGAACTGGGCTGCCGCTTCTATCAGGCGACGGCGAAAATCCGTGCCGCCCGGCTGCTGTGGGACCAGGTGGTCGCCGCCAGCGGCGGGGGTGAGGCTGCGCGCCGTGCCCATGTGCATACCACGACCGGGCGGCGGGTGCTCACCACCCGCAACCCGATGCTGACCATCCTGCGCAACACCGCGACCGCCTATGCCGGCGCCATCGGCGGGGCGGACGCCATCACCACCGTGCCGGTCGATGCGCCCGACGTGCTCAGCGCGGAGCAAAGCCGGCGGAATGCGCGCAACACGCAACTGATCATCGCCGAGGAATGCCACCTGAACCACGTCATCGATCCGGCCGGCGGGTCGTGGTACATCGAATGGTACACCAGCCATCTCGCCGAACAGGCCTGGGCGCTGTTCCAGGAGATCGAGGCCGAGGGCGGTATGATCGCCGCCGTCACCAGCGGCTGGGTGGCGCACAAGATCGAGGCGGTCGAGGCAAAGCGGGAGCGCGACATCGCCACCCGCAAGCTGGCGATCACCGGCATCAGCGAGCATGCCAACGTCAGCGAAGGCCACGTCCACCATGCTCCCGCCAAGGATCCGGCGGCATTGCGGGCCGCCGCGGCCGACAGGCTTGCCGGTTGGCGAGCGACGCATAAGCCGAAGGATGCGCTTGCCCGCCTGGCGGAAGCCGCGGCGGCATCGCACGGCGTGACCGCGCTGGCGATTGCGGCTGCCGAAGCGGGTGCCACCATCGGAGAGCTCGCCGCCGCCCTGGTACCGCCGGGATCGGAGGCTATCCGCATCACGCCGCTGGCGGTGCATCCGTTCGACGAGGCGTATGAGCACCTGCGCGACGCCGCCGACGATTTCGAGGAAAAGCACGGCCATCGCCCGCGCGTCTTCCTCACCGGCTTCGGCTCCATCGCGCAGCAAATCGGCCGCAAGACCTTCGCCAACAGCTTCTTCCAGGCCGGCGGCTTCGAGGTGCTGGCGCGGGAAGGCAACTTCACCGTGGATCAGGCGGCGGCTGAATTTGCCGCCAGTGGCGCGAAGATCGCGGTGATCTGCTCGACCGACAAGCTCTACGCGACCGGCGTGGCGGAACTGGCGCCGAAACTGAAGGCGGCCGGCGCGCGCAACGTGGTGCTCGCGGGCCATCCCGGCGCCGAGGAAGCTAACTACCGCGCCGCCGGGGTCGATACGTTCATCTTCGTTAGAAGTAACGTGTTGGAGACGCTGACGACGCTGTTGCGTGAGGAGGGAGCTCTCTGATGGCGACGATCCCGAACTTCAAGTCCGTCCCGCTGAAGCCGGCCGCCTCGGCCGCAACGCCCGCTACGTGGTTGGAAAGGGCCGAACACAGCGTCGGCAAGCCGCTTGAGGCGCTGAACTGGACGACCTCCGAGGGCATCCCGGTCAAACCGCTCTATACCGCCGGGGACAGGGCCGGGGTGGAGCATCTCGACAGCTATCCGGGCTTCGCGCCGTTCGTGCGCGGGCCGTATGCCTCGATGTATGTCAGCCGCCCCTGGACGGTGCGGCAATATGCCGGGTTCTCGACCGCGGAAGAATCGAACGCGTTCTATAAGCGCAACATCGCCGGCGGGCAGAAGGGCCTGAGCATCGCCTTCGATTTGCCGACACATCGCGGCTACGATTCCGACAACCCGCGCGTGTTCGGCGATGTCGGCATGGCGGGCGTGGCGATCGACAGCATCCTGGATATGCGCATCCTGTTCGACGGCATCCCGCTCGGCCAGATCAGCGTGTCGATGACGATGAACGGCGCGGTGCTGCCGATTCTGGCGCTGTATGTGGTTGCGGCCGAGGAACAGGGCGTTGCTCAGGAGCAACTGACGGGCACCATTCAGAACGACATTCTGAAGGAGTTCATGACCCGCAACACCTACATCTATCCGCCGACGCCGAGCATGCGGATCGTCGGCGACATCTTCCAGTACACCACCAGGCATATGCCGCAGTTCAACAGCATCAGCATCTCCGGCTACCACATGCAGGAGGCTGGTGCGACGGCGGACCTCGAGCTTGGCTACACCCTGGCGGACGGGCTGGAATATCTGCGCACCGGGTTGAAGACCGGCATGGCGGTGGACGATTTCGCGCCGCGGCTGTCGTTCTTTTGGTCCATCGGCAAGAACGTGCTGATGGAGGTGGCGAAAATGCGCGCCGCGCGCATGCTGTGGGCGAAGATCATCAAGGGCTTCGACGCGAAGAACCCGAAGAGCTACTCGCTGCGCACCCACAGCCAGACCAGCGGCTGGAGCCTGACGGCGCAGGACGTCTACAACAACGTCACCCGCACCTGCCTGGAGGCGATGGCCGCCACCCAGGGCGAAACCCAGAGCCTGCACACCAATGCTTTCGATGAGGCGCTGGCGCTGCCGACGGATTTCTCTGCCGAGATCGCCCGCAACACGCAGTTGTTCCTGCAGGAAGAGACCGACACCGATAACGTCATCGATCCCTGGGGCGGCAGCTATTACGTCGAGTGGCTGACCAAGGAACTGGCGCAGCGCGCCTGGGCGCATATCGTCGAATGCGAAGAGCATGGCGGCATGACCAAGGCGATCGAGGCGGGATTGCCGAAGATGCGCATCGCCGAGGCGGCGGCGCGGATGCAGGCGCGCATCGACTCCGGGCAGGAAACGGTCGTCGGCCTGAACAAGTACCGGCCGAAGACCGAACAGCCGATCCGCGTGCTGAAGATCGACAATACCGAGGTCCGAGCGTCGCAGATCAGGCGCCTGCAGGAGCTGCGGGCGTCGCGCGATTCGGACGCGGTGAAGGGCGCGCTGGCGGCGTTGACCAAGGCGGCCGAAACCGGGGAGGGCAACCTGCTCGATCTGTCGATCCAGGCGGCGCGGCTGAAAGCATCCGTCGGCGAGATCAGCGATGCGCTGGAAGTGGTGTTCGGCCGCTACCAGGCGACCCCGAGCCTCGCGACCGGCGTGTATGCGCGCGATTTCGGCGAATCCAGGAGCGGTATCATGGATGTGCGAGCCAAGGTGGCGGCGTTTGCGGAGGAAGAGGGGCGGCAGCCGCGCATCCTGATCGCCAAGCTTGGCCAGGACGGGCACGACCGCGGCCAGCAGGTGGTGGCCTCGGCCTTTGCCGATCTGGGCTTCGACGTCGATGTCGGTCCGCTGTTCCAGACGCCGGAGGAAGCCGCCCAGGCGGCGGTGGACAACGACGTGCATGTCGTCGGCGCCAGTTCGCTGGCGGCCGGGCATCTGCAGTTGATCCCGGCCTTGCGCAAGGCGCTGGATGAGCGTGGGCGCGAGGACATCCTGATCGTCGTCGGCGGCGTGATCCCGCCGCAGGACTACGACGAACTGTATGCCGCGGGCGCGGCAGCGGTGTTCGGGCCGGGATCGGTGATTTCGGACTCGGCATCGAAGGTGCTCGATCTGCTGGCCGGAGACGGCGACTCATAGCATGAAGCTGTCGGTCGATGCCCTGGCCGAGGGACTGGTCGGCGGCAACCGCTCGATGTTGGCGCGCGCGATCACGCTGGTCGAGTCCAGCCGCCCCGACCATGAGGCGTTGGGACAGGCGCTGATCACGCGCCTGCTGCCGCGCACCGGCGGGGCGACGCGCATCGGCATCACCGGCGTGCCGGGTGTTGGCAAAAGCGCGTTCATCGAGGCGTTCGGCACCTTGTTGACGACGGCGGGCCATCGCGTGGCGGTGCTGTCCATCGATCCGTCCAGCGTGCGCACCGGCGGCAGCATACTCGGCGACAAGGCGCGGATGATGAAACTCAGCGCCGACCCGAATGCGTTCATCCGGCCGTCGCCGAGCGGATCGGTTCTGGGCGGCATCGCGCGCAAGACCCGTGAAACGATGCTGCTGTGCGAGGCCGCCGGCTACGACATCGTACTGATCGAGACGGTGGGCGTCGGCCAGTCGGAGGTCTCGGTCGCCTCGATGACGGACCTGCTGCTGGTGCTGATGCTGGCCGGGGCGGGGGACGAGCTGCAGGGGATCAAGCGCGGGCTGATGGAGCGGGCGAACATGATTGTCGTCACCAAGGCGGACGGCCGTAATGTGACGGCGGCCTCGATCGCGGCGTCGCAATACCAGTTCGCGATGCGGCTGCTGCATGAGCCGGAGGACCTGCCGGAGGTGGTGACGTGCAGCTCGGTGGAGGGCACCGGGCTGGACCGGATCTGGACGCTGATCAACGAGCGGATGCGGGGGGCTGAGCGGTCGGGCGCGCTGAAGGCGAAGCGGGCGGAGCAGGCGACGGCGTGGATGTGGACGTTGGTGGATGAGAAGATCCGCGAGACATTGCGGCAGACGGAGGCGATCCGGAGGATCGCGGAGAATGCCGAACAGCAGGTGCGCGGCGGGACGATGACGCCGGTGCTGGGGGCCGGGGCGATCGTCGATGCGCTGCGGCTGTCGGGGGTGAAGCCGGCGGGGTAGGGCGCGCTTGGGCGCTTGGTTGGTTGCGGCGGAGGATGGAACTCGGCATCGCCGGTGTGCGGATAAAGTCCGCGTTTCGACGCAGAGTTTGCAGAGCGGGGCGCAAGGTGCGCAGAGGTTATTTTGTTCCAAGGTTGGTCTTGACGATGGGCTTTTTGTTGGCCGCCATTTAGATCGGCTCTACGGTGACGGCCCTGCCATGCCGACGGGAGCTCGGCCATCCACGCCTTTTCGATGTGTAAACAAAGGCGTGGATGGCCGGTGTTCGCCCGCCATGACGGTGGTTGCAACCGTGCCCATCTCTCAAGGTCAACGCGGGCTGGTACAAGTTCTACTCTGCGCCCCGCTCTGCGAACGCTGCGTCGAAACGCGGAGGGAAAACAAAGATCTGCCCGGGCGCGGGGGCCGTCAAACCATCGCCCGCATGAACGCCAGAATCTTGATCAAAAGCCGCGCGCTCCCGGTCCCGACCGCGGAGTTGCCGATCAAGTATAACCTCCATTCTCTCCAATCGTTACTATAAACAACCATACTGCTCGCCGCCTTTCGATGCGTGAACCGCCTGGATCCGCAACGTGATTTCTCGCTGGCCATCCCGACGGTCCCCCCGGCCTGACCGGCAAAACCATGAACCTGGCTCGGGCCCGGCGTCGGGATCGAGCAGGAAGATGGCTTGGTCGGTCGCCGCCGAGATCAGCCGGCGGTCTTTCCGGTCGTCGCCGGAGGGTGGAGATATCCATTTCGCCAGGGAACCCCTGGCCCTGCATCGAGACCGCGCCAAAGGCGATCTATGCGGCGTCCCGTCGGGTTGTGTGATAGCAAAACGGGAGGCGTCCGCTTGCGCCGCGCGCGTCCCGCTCCCTCGCCGCAAAAGGCGCCGGAAACGCGGATTCCCCGGCGGCGGATTTGCCGCTAGGAACGCTCGCCAACCGGAGCAGGAACCGAATCCGATGACCAACCCGACCGTCGAATTGAAGATCCTCGACGAGCGCCTGAAAGCCTGGGGATTGCCGCAATACCAAAGCGAGATGGCCGCGGCGATCGACCTGCATGCCTGCATCGACGCCCCGCTGGAAGTGGCGGCGGGGGCGGCGGCCGTGCTGGTGCCGACGGGCATCGCCGTGCATATGGCCGATCCCGGGATGGCGGCGCTGGTGCTGCCGCGGTCGGGTCTGGGGCACCGCAAGGGATTGGTGCTCGGCAACCTGGTTGGCCTGATCGATGCGGATTACACCGGGCCGGTGCTGGTCAGCGCCTGGAACCGCCTGGCGCCTGGTTCGGGGGCGATCGTGCTGACGCCGGGGGAACGCTTCGCGCAGATGGTGTTCGTGCCGATCCTGCGGCCCCGGTTCGAGGTTGTGGAGTCGTTCACGCTGCTCTCCGGGCGCGGTGCCGGCGGCTTCGGCTCGACCGGTTCGGCGCATGTGCCGGGGGGAAGCGGCTGAGACTTTGCCGCGTTCACAATCGCGCGCGGTTGAACGCATTCAATGGTGCGACATGACACCTGTTGCTATAAGGAAAGTGTATCGTGGTCGAACGGACGACGATCTCAATCCGGAGGATCCGGCGTGTCCATCCATATTGCCGATGCCGAACTGCTGGTTCCCGAGACGGTTCGGCCGGCTCCGCCGTCCGCGCAGCCGCATTTCGATGATATCGAGCGGGAGGATGATGACCGTCTCGCTGTAGCCCGCGGCGTCCTCGGCGCCGTTATCATATCGACACCGTTTTGGATATTGATCGGCTTCACGGTCTATATGCTGCTTTAGCCGGCGCCCAAAAAAGCCGCGGCTTCACGGCCAGCGTCCTTAAGACCGTCATGGCCCGGCTCGTCCGGGCCACCTATCGCCGCATGGGCTGGAACAGCTCACCCGGACAAGCCGGGGGAAGGCCATGACGGCAGAGGGCGTCGTCACCAGGTGGAGGCGACCCCGCTCCCGGGAGTCCAAAGTATCCGGCGGCTGATGGAAGACCCCGCATATTCCGTAACAAAATCCTGATTGACCGCCGCCCCGTTGCCGGTCTTCTGGTGCCAATGCGGCACATCCTGGTTCTGCTCTCGAGTCTCCTGATCAGCCTGGCGGCTCTTCCGGCCGCGGCGCAGCCGTCGCGGTCCGCCCTGCCGCGCGAGGTGACGGACCATTTCTTCCTGACGTCCGACGGCGTCCGCCTGCATTACCTGGAGGCCGGGCCGCCCAACGGGCATACCCTGGTTCTGGTGCCCGGCTGGACCATGCCCGCCTGGATCTGGATGCCGCAGATCCTCGGCTTCTCGCAACGCTACCATGTCGTGGCCTTCGATCCGCGCGGACAGGGCGACTCGGCCGCGCCGCCCGGGGGGTATGAGCCGGTTCGCCGCGGACGCGACATCGCCGAACTGATCGCGCGGCTGGAATCCGGTCCGGTCGTGGTCGTCGCCTGGTCGCTTGGCGTGCTCGATACGCTGGCCTCCATCCATGAAATGGGCGACCACCGGATCGCCGGCCTGGTGCTGGTCGATAACTCCGTCGGAGAAGACCCGCCGCCGGCGCCGTTGCCGCCCGGTCCCAAGCGGCGCCGCGGCCCGCCGCCGGACCATGCCAAGGCGATGCAGGCGTTCGTCCGCGCCATGTTCCACCGTCCCCAGCCCCCCGGCTATCTGGACCGCCTGACCGATGCGACGCTGCGAACGCCCGAATTCGCCAGCCGCTTGCTGCGCGCCTATCCGGAGCCGCGCTCGTACTGGCGGGAGGCGGTGTACGAGACGAATGTGCCGCTTCTCTATGTCGTGCGGCCGCGTTGGGTTGCGCAGGGGGAAAACCTCGTGCGAAACCGCCCGGACACAGAGATGGAAGTGTTCGATGACGCCGGCCACGCGTTGTTCGTCGATGAACCCGCCCGATTCAACAGCGTGACCGAGCAGTTCCTGCGGCGCCACATCTGGCCATGAACCTGTTTCCGCTGTTCCTCGTCTCGCTGGCCGCCGTCGGCTACGAGACGGCGCTGACGCGCTATTTCGCCGTCGCGAAGTGGTCGGAGTACGGCTACTGGGTGATCTCCATCGTCATGGTGGGGTTCGCGCTCAGCGGGGTTGTCTTGGCGCTATGGCGCGATGCCTTCGCCCGCCGTGCGGCGGTGCTCATGGCGGCGCTGCCGGCGTGCCTGGTGATCACCGCCGCCGCCGGCTACCATTTCACCACGACGAACCCGTTCAATCCGCTGCAATTGCAGAACCCGGTGACGTGGCAGCCGCAGATCTGGAACATCGCCGGATATTACGCCGCGCTGCTGCCGTTCTTCTTCCTGGCCGGCCTGTTCATCAGCCTGAGCTTCGTGCGCAACGCCAGCCGCATCGGTCTGGTGTACGCGTTCGACCTGACCGGGGCGGGCGCCGGTGCCGCCGGGGTGCTGGCGGCGATGTACCTCGTTCACGCCTTCCACCTTGTGCCGCTGCTGCTGGTGCCGCTGGCCCTGGCCGCGGTGTTCATGCGCGGGCCGCACCATCTGCGGTCGGTTGTCGCCGCTCTGCTTGCATTGGGCGCGGCAGAGGCGGTGCTGCTGCTGGATGACGAAGCGGCGTACAACGATTTCAAGGCGATCTACGCCCCGCTGCACACGCCGGATGCGAAGATCGTCGCCGCGGTGAACTCGCCGCGTGGCAACTACGCCGTGCTGGACGATTTCACCGAGCGCGTGGACACCGACATTTCCAACAACGCCGGCATGCTCGGGGTCGATGGGCCGCCGCGCTCCTTCGGCCTGTACCGGGACGGCAACCGCATCGCCGCGCTGCCGTCGCAGCCCGGGCCGCTCGGCTCCGACTACGCCGCGGCGGCTTTGGACGCACTGCCCTACACGCTGATCCCGCACGCCCGCGTCCTGCTGGCCGGCGCCTCCGGCGGGTTCCGGATCGCCGAAGCGTCGCACCTCGGCGCCGCCGAGATCCATGCGCTGGAGCCGGAGCCCGTGCTGTTCAGCATCCTGCGGCATGGCATCGGCCCCGTCGCGCCCGCCCCCGCCATCGGCGGTGCAACCATCTCCGGTTCCGCGCCCTTGGCCGCCATCGGCAGCGGACCGTTCGACATCATCGACCTGTCGGCCGACTTCCTCGACGCCGCCGAGACCAACGCGACCGCCTTCAGCCGGGAAGCCATCGTCTCCTACCTCCGCGTCCTGGCGCCGGGCGGGATGGTGTCGATCCCGGTCTCGATCCGCGACTTCCCGGTCTATGCGCTGCGGATGCTGGCCACGGTGCGGGCGGCGCTGCTGTCCGCGGGCATCGACGACCCCGCCGCGCATGTCCTGGTGTATCGGTCCGCGTGGAACGTCCGCATCCTGATCGCGCCCGGCGGTTGGAGCGCCGCCCGCATCGAGGCCGCGAAAAAGTTCGCCGACGACCGCTCGTTCGACATCGCCTGGTATCCGGGGATGGACGTCACCAAGGCCCGGGACAGCATCTACAACGACCTGCCGGCGGTCTCCTTCGACAAGGGCGAGGTCGAATCCGGCGGTCCGGACGATGCCATCGCCGACGAGGCGCAGGCGGTGCTGTCGGGCCAGGCCTCGCCCTCCCGCGAGCAGTTCAACCTCTCGCCGATAACCCTGGACCGCCCGTTCTTCTATGCCGTCCTGCGGCTGGACCGCATCGGCACCATCCTGAAGCGCCTCGAAATCCTGCCGCAGGCCGAGGTGGGCGCGCTGGTCAACCTCGCCGTCCTGGCGCAGGCGGCGGTGATCGCGGTGCTGGTGCTGTTGGTTCCGCTGCTGGCGCCCGGGCGAATCCGCGCGCCCGGGGCCGGGCTGCTGCGCGCTGTCGTTTATTTCCCCGCGCTGGCGCTCGGGTTCCTGTTCATCGAGATCTATCTGATCGAGAAAGCCAGCTTCTGGCTGTCCGACCGCACCAGCGGGTTTGCGCTGGTGCTGACCGGGATGCTGATCTTCTCCGGCCTCGGCAGCCTGCTGTCGGAGCGGATGGCTGCCGCACCGCGGCACTTCATGGCGCTGGCGGCGCTGGTCGTCCTGGTCTGGTGCGCGGCGACGGCCGCTTTCCTGCAGCCGGTGCTGCTGGCGACGCTGGACTGGCCGTTCCCGGCGCGGGCCGGGCTGCTGCTGGCGCTGGCCGCTCCCGTCTCGGTAGCGCTTGGATTGCCGTTCCCGCTGGGGCTGAACCAGACCGGATCGACCGGGTTTCTGCCCTGGGCCTGGGGGCTGAACGGAGCCTTTTCTGTTGTTGCCACGCCACTCGCCAATTTGATTGCGCGCGAAGCCGGATTCATGTGGGTTCTTTTCTGCGCGGCAATCCTTTATGGCATCGCTTTGATAACATTTCCGGCGATGAGGAAGACCTCGGTTTGGCAAGACAACCCAGCACCATCACCCGCCGGGGAGTAATCTCCGCCGCGGCTGCCGTTTCCATCCTGCCCGTGGCCGCGCGCGCGGCCTCGGCCTGGACCAGGGACGCCTATGAAAGGGCGATGCGCGAATCCGGCCGACCGGTCAGCCTGACGGACGCGCAGTTCGACGCCATCCAGAAGCGCAAGCCGGCCGCCATGCGGCTGATCGAGTCGTATCTGAAGGAGCGGCTGGGGTCCGCGGATCCGGCGGTGCTGGCGGCATTCCAGGCGGTGCCGCGGGAATATTACCACTACGAATACCCGGAACACCGGGCGACTCCCGGCGACGCGTATGAGGACAACCCGAAGCCCTGGGCACTCGGCTGGGGTTCGGCGTTGTCCGACTATCTGGGGCAGGCCTACATGACCCAGATCTGCAAGCCCACACCGGGCGAGGTGACGCTGGAAATCGGCACCGGCAGCGGCTTCCAGAGCAGCCTGCTGTCCCGGATCGTCGCGAAGTCCTACTCGATCGAGATCATCGAGCCGTTGGGCAAGGCCGTCGGCAGGATTTTCGCCCCGCTGGGCTACGACAACGTCCATACGCGCGTCGGGGACGGGTACTACGGCTGGCCGGAGGTGCAGGGCGGCTTCGACATCATCATCGTCACCTGCGCGGCGACCTTCGCTCCGCCGGATCTGTTCAAGCAGTTGAAGCCCGGCGGCCGCATGATCATCCCCATCGGCCAGCCGTTCAAGCGCGGACAGGTGCTGTATGTCTATACGAAGGATGCCGAGGGGAAAATCCACTCGAAGCGCGATATCGGCGTGTTCTTCATTCCGATGACCGGGGCGATCCAGCGAAGCCAGCCGGTGCGGCCGGAGACGGTGTCGGATCATGTGCCGGCCGCGGCGAAGCCCCCGGCGGAGGAGGCGAAGCCGGCGGCGGAGTAGGCGCGGGCGTTGCTCAAACATCGGCTTGGATACGGGGCCTCCGCGCCATGGTGTTGGATTGGCAGAGACTGATTGCCGCTTCACCGTGATGGCGGGGGAAGGCCCCATAGGCGTTAAATTGACAAGAGATCGGCTGCCTTCGCATATCGTCATGGCGGCGTATGCCTCACAGGCGTGACAATAGAAGGATCGCGGAGCGGCCGTTGTTTTATCGTCATGATGCGCGAAGGCGCACCAACCACGCCTTGCGGCGCCGGTTGGGGCTAAGGCGTGGATGCCGACCTTCGTCGGCATGACGGTAAACGCGACCGCGGGGCCTCGCCTGCCACGATGCGGCGGCCATGACGATAGGTCCATGTCAGAGCTGGCCGGTATCATTACAAATCCGAGGCATTGGCGATGGCGGCTTGATATCCGGGGATCGATGAACTAGCCCGGTTTTCACCGAATGCGGCCAGGCCGGGCTTCGACCGAAGGCGATACCAGACGTGAATTTCATTACCAGGTGCTACTACCTGTTCCGGCGCGTCTGGAAATCCGTTTCGCTCTACCTCGTCCTCGCCGGCCCCGGCCTCGTGGTGATGATCGCCGACAACGATGCCGGCGGCATCACGACCTATGCCGCGACCGGCGCAAAATACGGCTACCACCTGATCTGGTTCCTGTTGGTCCTCATCCCGGTCGCCTATTATGTACAAGAAATGACGGTTCGCCTGGGCGCGGTCACCAAGCGCGGCCATGCAGAGGCGATCTTCGACGGGTTCGGGGCCTTTTGGGGCTGGTTTTCCCTGCTCGACCTGATGCTGGTGGATTGGCTGACCCTGGTGACCGAGTTCATCGGCATGACAGCGGCGTTGCGGATCTTCGGCGTGCCCGAGTGGCTGACGGTCCTGGCGGTCTGCCTGCTGATGGGATTCATGGTGCTGAACGGCCGCTACTGGACCTGGGAGAAGATCGCGCTCGGCTTTTGCCTGCTGAACCTGATCTACATTCCCGCCGCTTTCCTGGTGCATCCGCCCATCGGCCAGATCCTGGCGGACGGCATCATCCCGAACTTTCCCGGCGGCTTCAACGGCGAGATGTTCTTCTTCCTGATGGCGAATATCGGCACCACCATCGCCCCGTGGATGCTGTTCTTCCAGCAGAGCTCGGTGGTCGATAAGGGCATGCGGGAGAAGGACATCCCCTGGGGCCGTTTCGACACCTGGACGGGTGCGATCATCACCGTGGTGGTGGCGGTCTTCATCGTCGTTCTGACCGGCACCATCCTGCATGGCGTGGATATCGACGACGCGGCGCAAGCCTCCGCCCTGGTCATGCAGACCAACCGGTATGCCGGCACGATGATGGCCATCGGCCTGTTCGACGCCGGACTGCTCGGGGCAATCTGCATCTCTCTCGCCAGTTCCTGGGCGTTCGGCGAAATCTTCGGCTGGGCGCATTCGTTGAACACCAAGATCAAGGAAGCGCCATGGTTCTATGTCAGCTATTTCTTCACGCTGGTGTCCGCCGGCCTTGTGGTGCTGATCCCGGGCGCGCCGCTGGTGCTGATCACGCTGTTCGTCCAGGTCGTCGCGGTGACGCTGTTGCCGGCGGCGCTGGTGTTCCTGATCCTGCTGCTCAACGATCGCGAAACGATGGGCGGGCACTGCAACACCCGGTCGCAGAACGTCATCGGCGGACTTATCATCGGGACGATCATCGTGCTGTCCACCTGCTACGGCATCAGCGCCCTGTTCCCCGGGCTGTTCGCCTGACCATTTCCGGCTGCGAGGAAACCATGTCGATCGCTCACGCCGTCCGCTCGCTGTTCGCCGGCAACCTGGAGAAGATCCGGGACATCAACCGCAGATACGCGACGCCGCGCATTGCGATGTCGCTGCCGGTGCGGCTCGCTTTGCTGGCGCTGCGCGTCTATCTGCTCTTGCTCGTCGGCTTGCTCGTCTACAAGTTCACCATCACCCTGATGCAATAGCGTCCGACCGCAGGTAAATCATGAGCACTCTGATCGAGCGCAGCTATCTGCTGAGCGACCTCATCGGCATGCCCGCCCTAATCGGCGGCAAGAGGATCGGCAAGCTGGCGGATCTGATCGTCACCGAAGACGGCAAGCTTCCCGAGGTCACGCATGTCCTGGTCAAGCGCCCTTTCGGGCACAAGTCGCTGCTGGTGCCGTGGGCGAAGGTGACCGAACTGGGACCGCGGCTATTGATAGACGCGGCCACCCCGGCCGAGGTGAAGGGCGAGCCGGAGGAGGGGCAGGTCTGCCTGAAGGACCACCTGCTGGACAAGAAGGTGCTCGACTGCGACGACGACGAGGTCGAGGTCGTCTACGATATCAAGCTGGCGGTGCGTCAGGGCCGGCTGTATGCCACCGACGTCGATTGCTCGCGGGCGGCGTTCCTGCGCCGCATCGGCCTGCGGCCGCTGGCCGATCTGCTGCGCTCCATCGCCAGCCGGATCAACGACGATACGATCCCCTGGACGTATGTTCAGCGCCTGCCGGCGGGGATCAGCGGCTTCCACGGCGACGTCAAGCTGAACGTGCTGAAGGAGAAGCTGCCGGACATCCATCCGGTCGATCTCGCCGACATCCTGGAGGAGCTCGATCCGCAGGAACGGCTGGTGATCTTCAACGCGCTGGAGACCGAGCATGCCTCCGACACGCTGGAGGAGATCGAACCGCGGGTGCAGCGCGAACTGATTTCCTTGCTCGATCCCGGGCGTGCCGCGGAACTGATCAACGATATGAGCCCGGCGCAGGCGGCGGATATCCTGGCCGTGCTGCCGGCGCCGGATGTCGAAGGTATCCTCGAGCTGATCGATACCGAGGAGTCGCGCAAGATCCACCATTTGCTCGAGCACCACGACGACACCATCGTGCATTTCGCCACCACCCACGTGATCACGTTCCCCCCCGAGACGACGATCCGGCAGGTTCTTGATGACTACCGCGTCGTGGCCAAGGACGCCGACGTCGTGATGTATGTCTATGTGCTGGATGCCGAGCGCCGCCTTATCGGCGTGCTCGACATCAAGGAGATCATGCAGGCCGAACCGGACCAGGTTCTGGCGGACGTGATGACAACCAACCTGGTGACCCTGAACGCCGCGGCCACCGTGAAGGAGGCGGCGAAGCTGTTCGCCCGCTACAGCTTCCGCGCGATTCCCATCGTCGACGACGCCGAGCTGATGCTGGGCGCCATCCCCTACCGCGACGTGATGGACCTGCAGCACCGGGATGCCTGAGCCAGGGGCGCGACTCGGCGGGCCATGATTTTATCGGCGTCCAGGATTGTCCGATCCGCCGATTCGCCGGCAAAGCGGGAGTGGCCCGATGGACGGCGTTCGTTTAGACGGTCCGGAAAACTCCGCTGCTTGGCGGAGCAAAAGGGAATTATCATGATGCTGTCTCGCGTATTCACTGCCGCGCCGCTGCGTGCCGCTTTGCTGGCCAGTGCCGCCTGCCTCGCGTTCGCGGCCAGCGCCGCCGAAACCGGCGGGGGCAAGGCCAAGCCGGAAGGCCATCCGGTCACCGTCACCGAGGAAATGACCGGCGCCGGTATTGTTTCCAGCGGCGTCACGCCGCCTGCTCCGCCGCCGGTGACCGGCTCGCGCGCCCATCCCGTTCCCGCCTGGGACAGCCCGCTCCCCTGGCCGATCCTGATCGCCGATCGGCGGAACAACCGGTTGCTGGAGGTGACGCCCGACAAGCGTATCGTCTGGGAGTTCCCCTCGCCGAGCCTGGCCATCTACCGCGGCAACGATGACGTGAACTTCACGCCCGACGGCAAGACGCTGGTCGTCAATGAGGAGGACAACTACGACGTCCATTTCATCGACTATGCGACCCGCGCCCTGACCTGGACCTATGGGGTGTCCGACACGAAGGGCCGGGGCGAGGGGTATCTGGACTTTCCGGACGATGCCCGCCTGCTGCCGGACGGGCGGATGACGGTGGCGGACATCCGCAACTGCCGCCTGCTGTTCATCAATCCGGATACGGCGAAGACGCTGACGCAATGGGGCAAGCCCGGGGTCTGCAAGCACAACCCGCCCGAGACTTTCGCCTTCCCCAACGATATCAACTACTACGACAACGGCGACTTCCTGGTCACGGAGATCCCGGATGCCTGGATCTCCCGCCTGGGCAGCGACGGCCACGTTGTCTGGAGCGTCAAGGGCCCGCATCTGCGCTATCCGTCCGACGCCAGGGCGGCCAGCGACGGCAACGTCATCGTCGCCGATTTCACCAAGCCGGGCGGCGTCGTGATCTTCAATCCCGCGACGGGCAAGGTGGTCTGGGAATACCGGGTGAAAGAGGGCGAGAAGATGCTGGACCATCCCTCGCTGGCGGAGGAACTGCCGAACGGCAATATACTGCTGAACGACGACCATCGCGAGCGGGTGCTGGTGATCGACCGCCAGTCCAAGGAGTTCATCTGGCAATACGGCAAGACCGATACGCGGGGGCATACCGACGGGCTGCTGTGGTATCCGGACAGCGAGACGCCCGATTACTTCCATGACTGGAAGGCGGCGCTGGCAAAGAAATGACCGGTGGCGCGGCGGCTTTTCTCTGAAGCCTGCCGGGCGCGGGTTTCTCTCATCGTCCTGGCCCGGACAAGCCGGCCCATGACGAACCGGGAGAATGCCGTGCTCCTCGCGATCCCTTATTCAGACGGCATCGGCTGCGATCACCGCTTCACCGGCACCCAAATTTCGAACCCGCCCGGGCCTGTCCGGCCATCGAACCGCTCGTCGTAGCGCTCGAACACCGCCGCGTCCGCGCTCTGCCATCCCGATCCAGGCAGCCAGTCGTTGAAGATCGCCATGAACGTCCCGCGCACCGTCGAGATGTGCCCGGCATGGGTGAACACGGCGTAGCGCTGCGGCGTCAGCCGGATCGAGACGAAGTCCTTTGGCACCGCGGCGGCGTCCGCGACATCCACCCCGGCGATGTAGTCGAATCCCTCCGCCTCCTTGGTGTTGTAGCAGACGCCGTAGGCGGCCTGGCCGAACTGTCCCGGAACCTTGCCGAGAAACGGGCGGAAGCGCTGCCAGAGGGTCGGCAGGCCGGACAGGTCCTCGAAGCGGAAATGCTCTTTCAGCCCGGCGATCAGCAGCGGACCGCCATCCACCATCCGGGGCGGGGTCAGTGTCGTGTCGGGTGTCTCGTCCATGCAAAAAGCCTCCGTCAGGAAAAGGGTTAAGACTGGCTCCCGCTTGAAGCATCCGCCACGCTATACCGGGTTTCGGCGCCGCGCACCTGATCGCGGCTGTTGGCCCCACCGACGAAAGGCAGGCGCGTGATTCTTCCGAACCGACCGCAGTCCACTATCGCCGTCGCGGGGCATTACGACGCGCTCGACAGCTTCTATCGTGAGATCTGGGGCGAGCATGTGCATCACGGCTACTGGGCGACCGGGCGGGAAACCCCCGGGGAAGCCGCCGAGGCGCTGGTCGTTCATCTGGCCCGGCGGTTGCGGCTGGAGGCCGGGCAGAGCGTCTGCGATGTCGGCTGCGGCTATGGCGCGACGGCGCAGCTTCTGGCGGAACAATACGGCGTGTCCGTCACCGGCGTGACCGTGTCGCCCGCGCAGGCGCGGATCGCCTCCGCGCGGACCGTCTCGCGGGGCGGCATCTCGATTCGCTTGCAGGACTGGCTGAGCAACGACTTCGCCGCCGCCGGCTTCGACCGTGTCTACTCGGTCGAGAGTTCCGAGCACATGCCGGACAAGCAGCGCTTCTTCGACGAGGCGTTCCGCACCCTGAAACCCGGCGGGAAGATGGCGATCTGCGCCTGGCTCGCCTGCGACGATCCAAGCCCCCGGGAGGTCCGGCACCTGCTGGAGCCGATATGCCGCGAGGGGCGGCTGCCGGGCATGGGGAACGAGGCGGATTACCGGCGGTTCGGCGAGCAGGCGGGGTTTCGGGTGGTCGATGTAGAGGATATCAGCGACCGGGTCCGCCGCACCTGGTCGATCTGCGTGCGGCGGGTGCTGGGGAAGCTGTTCACCGATCCGCGGTATGTGCGTTTCCTGTTCGACAGCAGCGCGTCGGACCGGATCTTCGCGCTGACGATGGTTCGGATCATGATCGCCTACCGCACGCGCTCGATGCGGTACTGCCTGCTGGTGTTCGAACGCCGGGCGGACTGACGACCCGGCCAACGAGCGGCGCCGGTGGTCAGACCAGTTTCTCGACGAAGACCTTGACCTTGCCGCCGCAGGCCAGCCCGACTTCCCAGGCGCGTTCGTGGCTGACGCCGAAATCCAGCAGTTGCGGGCTGCCGGTGTCGATCGTCTTCATCGCGGCGTCGGCCACCGCGCCCTCGATGCAGCCGCCCGAAACCGACCCGGCCATGCGGCCGGATTTCGTCACCGCCATCTGGCTGCCGGCGGGACGCGGCGAGCTGCCCCAGGTTTCCGTGACGGTCGCCAGGGCCACCTGCTCCCCGGCGGCGCGCCACGTGGCGGCGGTGGCCAGGATATCCTCGACTTCCAGTGTGCTCATATTCGGTTCCTTACCTTTCAGGGCGCCCGCCCGAACCCGGCTTCAGCGGCGCGGGCCGGGACAGCAGATCGATCAGGCCGCGCAGGCTGGCCAGGTTATGCACCGGACGGAATTCGTCCACATGCGGCAGCATCGCGCGAATGCCCTGCGATTTGGGTTCGAACCCGCTCCAGCGCAACAGCGGGTTCAGCCAGATCAGCCGCGTGCAGCAGCGGTGCAGGCGATCCATGTTCTCCGCCAGGCCATGCGCGCCGTCGCGGTCGAGGCCGTCGGTGATCAGCAGCACCACCGCGCCCTGGCCGAGCACCCGCTTCGCCCACAGGTGGTTGAACGACGCCAAAGCCTCGCCGATGCGAGTGCCGCCGGACCAGTCGGGCACCGCGTGGGCGACCATCTGGAATGCGACCTCGGGATCGCGCGTGCGCAACTGGCGGGTGACGTTGGACAGCCGCGTGCCGAACAGGAAGACATGCACCCGGTCGCGGTCATTCGTCACCGCATGCAGGAAGTGCAGCAGAATCTGCGCATAGCGCGCCATCGAGCCGGAGATGTCGCACAGCACCACCAGCGGCGGCGGCCGTGTCACCCGCCGGCTGCGGGCAATGGTCACGATCTCGCCGCCCTGCCGCAGGCTGCTCCGGATCGTCCGCCGCAAATCTGTTACCGGACCGTTTTGATCAGCTCGCGTCCGCCGGGTGCGGCGCAGGTCCAGCGGCAGCACCAGCCGGCGGATCTCCTGCTTGGCGCGGGCAATCTCGTCCGCGCCCATGGATTCGAAATCCATCTGCTGGAGCCGCTCCTGCTCCGACACCGTCAGAGTCATGTCGACGCGCGGCGGCTCGTCCTTCGGCCGCGGCGGTTTGTTGCCTTTCGACGCGAAGGCTTCCGCCACACGCCGCGCCGCGGGTGGCGCGCGTTCCGGTTTCTTCTCCTTTTGCGCGTCCAGCAGCGCCATCGCGGCGGCCTGTTCGGCCGCGGACGGGTCGCGCCAGAACAGCGCGAAGGCCGTATCGAACACCGGCTGGTGCTCATGCCGGTGGATCATCGCGGTACGCAAGGCGGTCCGCGCCTGGGTCCTGGAGGCGATGTCGATCCGGGTCAGCGCATCCTGCGCGGCGATCGATTCCGAGGGGCCGACGGGCAGGCCCGCCCGACGCAGCAGGCGGGCGAAGTGCATGACGTTGGCGGCCAGGCGGGACTGCGTCTCAAGCTCCATGCCGGGTACTGGAACCCGAGCCGCGGTTCGGCGCAAGCCCGGCGGCAGGATGGTGCGCACTTGAACAGCGGCCGGGAGAGGTCCACATTCCGGTTATGGATAAGAATCGTCCGCCGGAACTGGAAATGACCCTCGACGGCGAGTTCGTCTCGCCGCCGGCGCCGCCGATTTCCACCCGCATCCTGTTTTGGGCTGTCGTTGTTGCCGTGATCGCGGGGGCGGCGTCGCTCGCGGCGCTGGCTTTGACCCTGGCGCTCAGCATCCTGCCTGTGGCGATTGCGGCCGCCGCGGTGGCGTATGTCCTGTACCGCTACAAGCTATGGCGTGCCGGCGCGTCCATCGGCGGAGGGCAGGATCTGCGGCGGCCGTAGGCCGAGTTCTCCCGCCAGCAGCGCATAGGACCGGCGGCGGGCGTCCGGGTCGTGCAGCGTCGTCAGGATCGCGATTTCGTCTACCTTATGCTCCGCCGCCAGCGCCAGCAGCCTGTTCCCGACGACGTCGGGCGGGCCGAACAGGGCGCGCTGCCGCAGGCGTTCGATGCGCGCTTTTTCGACATCCGAGTACGGATAGACCGACGCCTCCCGGGGTGAGGGCAGGGCGGTGTAGACGCCGCGGTCGCGGCCGAGGCGCCACATTTCCCGCGACTGGAACAACCAGGCGGCTTCTTCCCGGGTCTCCGCCGCCATTGCCCAGACGCAGATCGCCGCGTGCGGCTGCGGGTGCCGCGCGCTCGGCCGGTAGCCGCCGCGGTACACCGCCAGCGCCTGCTCGACACCATGCCCGTCAGTGATGAAATGCGCGAAGCAGTAGGGCAGGCCGAAATGCGCCGCGACCTGCGCGCCGTAGTCGGAGCTGCCCAGGATCCATACCTCCGGCGTCGTCGGCCCGGCCGGCTGGGCGCGGACATCGCGGAACGGATGGCCCTCGATCAATGGTTGCCCGGACACCCAGGCCAGCAGATCGCGCACGGCGGCGGGAAACTGCTCGGCCGCGGCGTCGGCGCGGGGGTTCAGGGCATGTGCGGTGCGGCCATCGGAACCGGGCGCGCGGCCCAGCCCGAGATCGATCCGTCCGGGCGCGATGGCATCCAGCACGCGGAACTGTTCCGCGACCTTCAGCGCCGAGTAATGCGGCAGCATGACCCCGGCGGAGCCGACACGGATGGTTCGGGTGGTGGCGGCGATGGCGGCGATCAGGATTTCAGGCGCGGTGCCGGCCTGGCTGTCGGAGTTGTGGTGTTCGGCGCACCAATACCGTGAGTACCCCAGCGCCTCGCAATGCTGCGCCAGGCTGATGCTCTCCCGGATCGACGCGTCGGGCGAGCGGCCCGAAACGACGGTGGATTGATCCAGGACCGATAGCCGTATCATGGGGCTTCTCCTCCCCCGTCATGATCCGGATCGTCCGGTCGGCTGGGGCGGCCCGGACTAACGCCGGGCCGGGACGGGGGCAAGAGCCGGCGGCTGGTTGGCCGTTTGGATGAAATCGATCATATCAGGGGTTGGGGGTTCCAACTGCCCGTTCGGGTGGTTACCGGACGCACGACATTCGCGCCGCCGACGGCTGGTTTGCGCCCGAGATGGTCGTTCAGCCGACTGTCTCGACCGTGTTGACAGACAAAGCCATTGCACCGACACTTAATTAACCGCTGCGCCGACATATCACCAACATACAAACAGTGCCAAAAGAGCTGCTCCGCACCGTTCAGGCCTACGGTAGCCGCGTCCCGGTGGTGCGCGGGTTGATAACCACCTTCTATTGGCTTAGAAACCGGCGCGACCCGTGGATGCGTCCGCATCCATTCGATGTTGCCTACGGCACCACGACGAACGGAGTATTGCCGGCGTGGCTGCTTCGTTCCGGCGATGTTGCTGACTCCCACATCACAGCCTACGCAGGCTGCCAGCCGAGTTGTCTGCGCCAGGCGCTGACTACCGTTCCCAATCCGGAAAGCTATACCTTCGTTGATCTCGGATGCGGAAAAGGCCGGGCGCTGATCCTGGCGTCCGAGTTGCCCTTCAAACGCATCCTGGGCATTGAGCTTGCCCCAAGCCTCGTCTCGATCGTCCGCCGTAACGCCCGTGTCATACGAAAGAAGCACCCGAAGCGAACCGCACTGGAGATCGTCAAGGGCGATGCGACGGCCGTCCCGCTTCCGGAAGGAGACCTTGTGGTGTTCCTCTATCACCCCTTTGGGCCGGAGCTGGTTGCTCGCATCGTGTCCCGCATGATCGACGCGGTTGCAGGCAGGGATCGCGTCATTTTCTTCATCTATGAGAACCCGGTTTACGGCGACTTGGTCGAATCAACCGGCAAATTCGCCCGCTGGTATTGCGAAAACGTGCCATGCACGCCAACCGAGATCGGCTTTCAGCCGGACGAAAGCGACACCGCCGTCGTCTGGCGGATCGGTGGAATACCGGCGTTGTCCCCGTACAACGGGGCTACAAGGGAAATCGTAGTAACGAAGCCGGGATGGAGAGCGGAACTGGAGGCGTAACGAAGGCAAAATTGGTGTCCGGAGGCGACCTATCGATGGTAGGCGCCCAAGGACAATTCCACCAGCAGCATGCCTTCGATCCTTCCGACGCGGCCGACCCCGCGCCCGATCGCTGTCGTCATAACATCCCTCGCCGAAGTTGTAGCTCACGAGGGGCTGCCCCAAAAAAAGTTGTAGCTGGAGCCGCAGGCGTCCCGAAGTGGTGCCGAGCGACCACAGCCCGGAAGGGCCGACTGCCCCCCAACATCTGTGTCCGCTTGGCTCCCTACCCGCCGGGAAATAGACCGTCCCCATTCGGCCGGGCGCGGCCGTTCGGGCGGTAGCCGCAAAAACCACCCGCGTCGGTGAGTCGGCCATCGGACGATGAACCGTCACATACGCCCGGCTTCTCGGAAACGTCGCCCTAGAAAGCCGTATGACCGAACATCGAGTCCAGCAGCACATACAGCAGACCGCCAATCAGGAAACCAACGATCGTTCCATTCATGCGGATATATTGCAGATCCTTGCCGATGCGCAGCTCCAGCCGATCGGTGATCGTATCGGAATCCCAGTTTGCGACGACACGGGTGATGAATTCGGCGATGCGGACCTGGGCGGCGGGCAGCAGCGAGGCGACGATCTTTTCCACCGCCACCTGCAAGCGGGCGCGCGCGGCCGGGTCCTGCTCCAGGATGGCGCCGAGGTTGCCGAGAGCGGTCTCGATATGCGCCACGGCGCGGCTGTTCGGCCGCGCCAGGTCGTCTTCCAGCGCGTGCCGCAACCGCGCCCAGACGTCCCATAGCCAGACCTGCACCGTCTGATGCGCCAACACCTTGCGGATGGCAGCGCCAACCTCGGCGGCGCGGGCGGGGTCGGTTTCCATGCGGTTGATCTCGCGACGCACCCATTCATCAAAAGCGAGGCGAAGCTCCGACCCGTCGGGGCTCATCTTGTCCAGTTCGGCATTCACGAGCCCGAGCACGCGGCGGGCGATCGAGGCGCCGAGCACCCATCCCGCCAGTCGCCCGCCCTGTTCGCGCACCCGCTCCTGGACGGCCCGGCGCAGCGCGCTTTCCCGGCCGGCCAGCGTGGTTTTCATCTGGCCGAGAATGAAGCCGAACATCTCCTGGTGCCGCCCGCCATCGACCAGGTTGTGCAGCGCGCGGGCGACGACCTGCCCGGCGCCGGCGCCGCCGAGGATGCGGGGCGTCATGCGGGTCATCAGCCGCCGCGCCCGGCCGTCCTCGACGCTGGTCATCAGCTTCGGCAGCATCCCGGCCAACCCGACGGCGGCCGGGTGCGCCGCGGCCGGGTCCGCCAGGAAGCGATGGACGATGCCCGGCAGATCCAGCTTCGCCAGCACGTTGGACACTTCGTCGCTGGTGAAGACGTGATTGGCGACAAAGCGGCCGAGCGCGCGGCCGAGCCGCTCGCGCTGGTTGGGGATGATGGCGGTGTGCGGGATCGGGATGCCGAGCGGGTGGCGAAACAGCGCCGTGATGGCGAACCAATCCGCGATGCCGCCGACAAAACCGGCCTTGGCGGCGGATTGCAGCAGGCCGCTCCACCAGTCCTGCGGGATCTTGTAGCTGTAGAGCGTCAGCGCCGCCATGAACACCAGAAGGCCGGTCGCAAACATCCGGTGCCGGTGGAAGGATTCCCTGGCGAGGGTATCGGGGTCGGATTGAGTCATCGGTGTCCTGTTTAAGCGCCCGCGGCCCTTCCGTCCAACCGGACGCAATGTTATACTGTAACCATGATCGACCCGTTGTCCCCGACCGCCGGAGCGGCCGCTCGCCTGTGCCTGGCAGGGGCGGTGCTGGCCGCGGTATGGCTGACGGTGCTGTGGGCGCTATGAAGCCGGTCCCCGTGGTAACGCTGGATCAGGTCGAACTGCGGCATGGCGCGCGCGTGATCGTGTCCGGCATCTCCGGCACTTTCGAGCCCGGCAGCCTGACCGCGTTGATCGGCCCGAACGGAGCCGGGAAGACCACGCTGTTGCGCGCCCTGGCGGGCCTGCACCCGGTGGCGGCCGGCCGCATCGACCGCGGCGGACTGGAAGCGCGCGATATCGCGCTTTTGGCCCAGGGCAGCCATCTCGACCGCTCGTTCCCGATCACCTGCCTGGATGTCGTGGCGCTGGCGGCGCACCGGCTGGGTCCGTTCCAGGCCGTCAGCGTCGCACGGATGGCGGCGGCGCGCGCGGCGCTGGAGCGCGTCGGGCTGGGGGACATGGGCAACCGGCAGATCGAGGCGCTGTCCGCCGGGCAGTTCCAGCGCGTGCTGTTCGCGCGGACGATCCTGCAGGACGCCTCATTGATCCTGCTGGATGAGCCGTTCACCGCCGTCGATGCGGCGACGACGCGGGTGCTGCTGTCGGTGATCGAGTCGTGGCACGCTCAGGGCCGCACCGTGATCGCCGTGCTGCACGACATGGACATCGTGCGGCGGTGCTTCCCCCGCACATTGAGCCTGACCACCAACGGCGCGGTTTGGGGCGAGGCGGGGCTGCGGGCCGCCTGATGTTCGATTTCCTGCTGGAGCCTTTCGCGCTCGGCTTCATGCGCCGGGCGCTGGCGGGGTGTCTCGCGCTGTCGGTCGCCGCGCCGCCGCTGGGCGTATTCCTGGTGCTGCGCCGCATGAGCCTCATGAGCGATGTGCTGCAGCATGGCGTGCTGCCCGGCATCGCCGTCGGTGCGATCTTCGCCGGGCTGTCGGTCTGGGCGATGGGGCTGGGCGGAGTCGTCGCCGGGCTGCTGGTGGCGGTGCTGGCCGGTTGGCTGGCGCGGCGGACCGGGGGGCGGGAGGACAGCCAGCTTGCCGGCATGTACCTTGTGGCGCTGGCCGCGGGGGTGACGCTGATCTCCACCCGGCACAGCATCGACCTGACGCATCTGCTGTTCGGCAACGTGCTGGCGGTGGACACCGCCGCGCTGCTCGGGATGGCCGGGGTGGCGACGCTGACCTTGCCGGTGCTGGCGGTGATCTGGCGGCCGCTGGTGCTGGAGAGCCTGGACCCCGGGTTCATGGCGGCGACGGCGGGGAAGGGCGGGCTGTGGCACCTGGTGTTCCTGATGCTGGTGGTGCTGTGCGTGGTGTCGGGGTTCGTCGCGCTGGGCACCTTGATGTCGGTTGGGTTGATGATGCTGCCGGCGATCGCGGCACGGCACTGGTCCGGTTCGCTGGCCGGGCAGGTGCGGGTGGCGGTGGCGCTGGCTTGCGTGTCGTCCCTGGGCGGCCTGGAGCTGTCGTATAATTTTGACGTCCCGGCCGGCCCGGCGATCGTCCTGACGGCGGGCGGGCTGTGGATGCTCAGCCTGCTGACCGGACTGCGCGGCAGCGTCTGGCGCGCGGCGGTGCCGCGAGCGTAAATCAACCGGCCGATCGGCGAGCCCGGACCGCTCCGGCTGCGTTGAGTCCCTTTGCGCGTCAAACCGCGGGAGGAGTTCACCGTGCAAGGGGAGTTCGGCTGCGCCCTGATCGTCCATTCCGAGCATCCATTCAACGCCGAGCCGCCGTTGCATCGCCTGCGCGCCGCGTTCATCACCCCCCGGTCCGATTTCTATATCCGCAGCCACGGTGCTGTTCCCCGGCTGGACGCGGCGAGCCACCGGCTGCGCGTGGATGGTCTCGTCGCCACGCCGCTTGATTTGTCGATGCGGGAGCTGCGGGGCCGCTTCCCCCACCGCACGGTCACCGCGGTGCTGCAATGCGCCGGCAACCGGCGGGCAGACATGCACGCCGTCCGTCCGGTTTCGGGCGATCCCTGGGCGGCTGGCGCCATCGGCAATGCGCGCTGGACCGGTGTCGCGCTGGCGGACGTGCTGCGGCAGGCGGGCGCCCCGGGCGACCCGGCGTTGCACGTGGCGTTCAGCAGTTGCGACGAGGTCGAACTGCCGTCCGGCGGCCGTTTCCGCTACGGCGCCTCGATCCCGATGGCCAAGGCGCTGTCGCCGGAGGTGCTGCTGGTTTTCGCGATGAACGGCGAGGACCTGGCGCCGGAGCATGGCTTTCCGCTGCGCGCCATCGTGCCCGGCTATGCCGGCGTGCGAAGCCCCAAATGGCTCGCCGCCGTTACCCTGCAGGCTCGGCCGTCGGACAACCCCATGCAGCAGCACGATTACAGGCTGCTGCCGCCGGACACAGCCGAACCGGGGCTGGGCGTCGCGATCAACGAGATGCCGCTGAACGCGGCGATCTGCGTGCCGGACCGGGACGCCGAACTGCCGCCCGGGCGTATCGCGGTGAAAGGCTATGCCATCGCGACGGCCCGTACGGTCACGCGTGTCGATGTCTCCGCCGATCGCGGCCGGACCTGGCGGCAGGCGGACCTGAACGACGACCCGGCGGCGCCATGGAGCTGGACGTTTTGGCGGACGATGCTCGATCTGCCGCCGGGGGAGCACGAACTGGTGGCGCGGGCGTGGGATTCCGCCGGGCAGACCCAGCCGGCCCGGGCGGAGCACGTCTGGAACGTCAAAGGCTATCTGTGCGCCGCGTGGCATCGTGTCCCGGTGCGGGTTCGCGGCGGCTGAGGATATCGTGACTTGAAGATAACGATATCCTTCCCCGCCGCTCGTTGACACCGCCGCGGACCGGATCAACGCTGCACGGCGTGCAAAAGCACAGAGGTAATGGGAGGAAACCATGGCTCAACAGAATCGCCCGCGCGGCCGCACGGCCGTGCGCACATCGAGCTTCACGGCTGCGTTGCTGTTTGCCGGCCTGGTCGCGGCGAGTTCGGCCCGGGCTGCCCCGGCGCCGTCCTGCGCCCCGGCGGATGGCGCCCGCTTCATCTGCGGCGCCACCAATGTGGAAGACTTCGCCCCCGTGCCGGGAACGAAATGGGTCATCGGCAGCGACCTCGCCGCCGCGAGCCAGCCGCAGGGCTATCTGCACCTGTTCGACACGTCGGACCATACGGTCACCAACGTCGAGCCGTCCGCGATCGCCATCCGGCCCGACAAGCAGGCGTATCCCGATTGCCCCGGCCCCTATGACCCGAAGACCTTCGGCCCGCACGGACTGGACCTGACCCGCGGCACCGGCGCTCATCGCACGCTGTACGCGGTCAACCATGGCGGGCGGGAGTCGGTCGAAGTCTTCGATGCCGATCTGTCGGGCGGCACGCCGCGTTTCGCCTGGACGGGATGCGTGGTGGCGCCGAAAGGCTTCTGGCCCGATGCCGTCGCGTCCTTGCCGGACGGCGGGCTGGTGGTGACCAGCCTGTGGGACCCGACCGACCCGGACCGGGTGGCGAAACTGAGCGACGGCAAGCCGGTGGGCGCGCTGGACGAGTGGCATCCCGGCAAGGGCTGGTCGGCGGTGCCCGGCACCGAGGGCATGTCGGGGCCCAACGGCGTGATCGTTTCGCCTGACGGGAAAAAGGTGTTCATCGCCGTCTGGTCGGGCAAGCAGCTCACGCGGGTCGATCTGACAGCGAATCCGCCGAAGGTGGATACGGTCCCCACCGGCATCCTGACCGACAATGTGCGCTGGTCGCCGGACGGCGGTTCGATTTTTGCCGGCGGTCAGGATGCGACGGTCAAGCAGGTGCTGGCGTGCTTCGAGTCCAGCCGGATCAACTGTGATGTTCCATTCAAGATATACAGTGTCGATCCGGAGACGCTGAAACTGACGGATGTGGTGAAAAGCGGCGTCTACGGCGTGTTCGGCGCCGGCACCGGCGCCATCCGCGTGAGCAACGAAATCTGGGTCAGTTCGTTCCGGGCCGATCGGATCGGGATTTTTGATTCGAAATAGCCCCGCCCTTGAACCTGCCACACCGGCCCGCCCAGCGGGTCGGCTGTCAGCAGAACGATCCCTTCAACAAACGATTGTGCAACAAGGATGCGATGGAACGGGTGCTTATGGATCGGCGGAAGCGACGTGACCGCCAGGACATGCTCGCCGGTGATGGCAGGTTCGTCGTAACTATCGGCGATAGCGGCCTGCGCGAAGGCCGACAGAGCGGTATCGCCACGGTGCCACCAGTAGAGTGCGTGGGTATCGAGCAGGAGCCTCAGAGGCCCCATTCCGCCGCCTCCTCATCCGAAACTGCGCGGGCCGGTGAATTCGCCACCGAAGGCCGGTTCAAATCGCCACCTGAGGCCGATTGAATTCGCCACCTGAGGCCGGTGAATTCGCCACCCCTTGCCGCAGGCACCGAGCCGTTAGGCGAG